>Ga0316204_10002859_pt1 | contig 37132 bp, 34 predicted proteins | sample 6monrhotite_MG_2_FD_205661 | JGI IMG/M metagenome (GOLD analysis project Ga0316204, IMG submission 205661) | Microbial mat bacterial communities from mineral coupon in-situ incubated in ocean water Damariscotta River, Maine, United States -... | ecosystem: Environmental > Aquatic > Marine >... | reverse complement strand
TCAACCGACTGCGGACCGACCCAATCATTACGGCGAAACGAATATATTTGTGCTGCCAAACAGCAAATTACCCGTCGTTCATGCGAGCGAATATTATCAAACCTCATCATCTGATGATCTAAGGTTGTTTAAAAAACCGAATTACCCAGTCCCATATCTTTCAAGCGACTATAGAAACGGTTTTGATCGCACCTTGAGCGAAGCATTGTCGTTCTTAAAAAGGAAATAGCTATGTCCCTTTCATTCTCAAAGTTGATTCTAACGGGAGCTTTGGGCTTAGTTGCAGCTGGGTGCGCAACTGCTCAGCCGCCCGTATGGGCTTATGACCCTCAAAACAACAATGTGGGCCGACTATATTATTACGAACGTAGCAATGTGGATGGATCAAAAACCGAACGAGTGACTATATTTCACCGCGACGAAAACAGTGTTGAAGTCTACAAGGAAAACGGTCTGTGCAAAAATGCAGCTCTCGTGACCGCGACAATGGACTGGGCCTCTTATTCCGCTTCCAAGATCACCGGGGGCCAGTTGAAACCAAATGCCGAACATCATGAGTTTGCGTTTCTGACTTGGGATCAGCCGAACGCCATTTTGAACGTCCACGTGAAATTCCCCAATGGTGAGATCAAGGAAGAAGCACCGATACGTTCAACACCCTGGCATCTCTATGATTTTGATTTTGCGAGTTTAACGCTTGCGACCCAACATCTGGCCTCAAAAAAACAGGACTTCGATTTTGGAATGGCACTAGTATGGACCGATCCTAAAGCTGAAGACCCGTTAACTTGGATGGGAGAGGTAAAGGCTAAATATCAGACCGAAGAAAAGCGATTGGGAAGAACCACAAAAAAGTATGTTCTCACTGGTTCCGCGTTGAAGGAACCGCTATCAACCAGCTCAGAAGGGGCGCTTTGGCTGGATGCAGGAGAAGGTCATATCGTTGACGCTGTTCTGCCGGTTCCAAATCATGCCGGTTATAAAGACCTTCGACTCAAGCTGCTTAAGACTAGTGATGGTGGCTTTGAAGAATGGACAGGTTTGCTGAGAGCGCACTTCGAAGAATGTGACTGAAGAGTGATTCAAAATTCGATTATAACTATTATACTCTCTCCACTGCTAATGCCCGCTATCGGGACAAAAAGGACCTAAGCCACTATCCCTTATAATTCTTCCCAATATATCTCGTTAGCGGCGTATCCGTCCGCCATTTCGGGCCGCGCGGGTTTTTGGTGTCATAAACGACGACATTCTCCAGCACGCGTTTCACATAATTGCGAGTTTCCGAAATCGGAATATCTTCAATCCATTTGATCCAGTCGATGCCGCCCATCCTTGGGTCACCATTGCGGCGCAGGAAGCGGTTCACGTTGCCCGGACCGGCATTGTAGGCCGCGATAGCAAGCGGGTAGCTACCGCCATAATAGTTGAGCATCCGCTGAAAATAACCGCTGCCAAGGCGAATGTTATACTGTGGATCTCCGGTTAGAGAAGCGAACTTATAGCTTAGGCCAGCTTTGCCCGATTGTTCGCGCGCGGTACCTGGCATCAATTGCATTAAACCGCGTGCACCGGCATGACTGATGGCTCCTTGCGCAAACTGGCTTTCTTGCCGCGTGATTGCGTGAATAATGGTCCAGCTGCTTTCGTGACCAAAAGGAACAGGCATTGTTGGAAAAGCGGTTTCGTCAATGGCCCCCACATTTGTGCTAAGGGCGCTGATTCCCTTGATCACACCTAAATCACGAGCGCCGATCCGGCGCGAGAAGTCGCTGAGTAAAACATAGTCTTTTGCGGTTTTGGCATTGGCAGCCAATGCGCGGTGAAACCGGATTTGTTCTTTCCACGGCGCGGTTCTGGTTGCGGCCTTTGTCGCAACCGCTAGCGGTTTCTGCTCGAAGGCACGCTGATCTTTCTCCGCGATTTCAACAGAAGGCTTGCGATTAAATTCCGGCAACGCGCGATTGAGCCTTTCAAGCGCCAACTGACCGTAAAAATAGGCCGGAAACTGGGCAGCTTTCTCGAAATAGGCATTGGCCTGATCTTGTTTTCTAGCTTCAGCCGCCGCTCGTCCTGCCCAGTAATAGCCTTTTGAACGGATGTTCGGGCTATTATAGGATCGTGCATAGCGGTCAAACATCTCGGTCGCGCGATCCGGGCGGTTTTGATGGCGAAGTGCCACGTTGCCGGCCAGCCAGACCAGATCCGAATAACGATCACGGACACGGCTGTTTTGTTCGGCGATATTGGTTGGTTGGTCATAAGCATCGTCAACCTGAGACGCGATATTATAGGCAAGTGTCCATTGTTTGTCATTGGCTGCAGCTTTTGCGTTTATCAATAATGCATCATACCAGGTTTCCGGCTTTTGCGGTTTTATACGCAAAGCAGGACGGTCCGCCAAAAGGCGGCGAGCAGAGAAACTTTGCCCTTTGTTGCGCAAGTAGCGCGCACGATCAGCCAGATAGCCGGCATCATCGCGGGCAATAGCATTGACCGCGCTGGCTTTTGCATTTGCATCGGGGGCATTGGTTAGCTGAGCCAGTCGCGCATCAAATACCGGGCGCTGCGCCGATGATGCCATACCTAGTTGGCGACGTGCTGTTTTTGTAGCCCGCGCCCAAAGAAGGGCATTCATTCGCTCATCATGGTCATCTATCGATAGTACCGAACTGAAACGTTCAATCATCGCGCTTTCCACCGTGTCGGTCAATGTACCGCCCCGCCAAGCTTTGCGTGCCATTGCGTTGGCTTCGTCTCGCCGGCCTTGATTGAGTAGAGCTACGGCATATTTAGCCGCGCCAACGTTGGTGGTGGGTTCGAATCTTTCAAAAAAGGCGATAACCCGCTGTGGAGAAAAGCTGGAAATGCTAATCGCCTGCTCGGCATTGCGGCGCAGGCGCGTTTCTTCGGGCCAACCAGGATAAGTCATCAGAAAACCGGCATAGTCCTCGAACGAATAATTGTCTGAACCAGTGAGAACCCGCCAGCGTTGGAGGCCCAAAACGGGATTGCCGCCGGTGGGATCGGATAAGCCACTGCCGCCACTCTGCCAGCTCGATTGATCGCTTGCATATTCTGCTGCCATACAGGTAGCAGGTGTTAAAAGAAGCGCGGCTATAACAATTCTTGATACCATGCTGGACATTTTGGGGTTAGGCTCCTTATCAGGCGCTGAACGGTTCACTATATGTTTGTTAATCTAATATTTGTCTTGGCGAATAACTAACCAAGAATAAAGGAGTAAATCCATGTTTTCCGGCTCAATTCCGGCTCTGGCGACTCCCTTTTGCGACGGAGCGTTTGCCGAAGGTGTTTTTCGTGATTTTGTCGATTGGCAGATCGAGCAAGGCAGTCGTGCGTTGGTGCCCTGTGGTACCACCGGCGAAGCCGCTACTTTGAGCTTTGAAGAGCATTTCGAGGTTGTGCGCGTTTGCGTGGAACAAGCGAATGGACGGGTCCCCGTCATTGCCGGTTGTGGATCCAACGACACCACAATTGCTCTAAAAAATATGAAGATGGCCAAAGATGTTGGTGCCGATGCAGCATTGGTCGTTCCACCTTATTATAATAAACCAAGTCAGGCCGGTATAATTGCACATTTTGAGATGCTTCTCGAAAATTGCGACCTGCCGATTGTACTTTACAATGTGCCGAGCAGAACGGTTTCTGATATCTCGGTGAAAACAATGGCTAAACTTGCCGAGCATCCGAATATTGTCGGTGTCAAAGATGCGACTGCTGATATGGATAGGGTCAGCGCACAGCGAGAAGCATGCGGAAGTGATTTTTGCCAGATATCGGGCAATGATTATCTGACATTGGGATACATGGCGATGGGAGGGACCGGCTGTATTTCCGTTACCGCCAACGTCGCGCCCAAATTATGTGCTGAGTTTGTTGATGCTTGTACAGTCGGTGATTATGCTAAAGCACTAGAATATCAAGATAAACTCTATCCGCTACATAGCGCAATGTTTGCTGATGCTTCGCCAGGACCGGCAAAATATGCCTTGTCACGCGTGATGGACACATTCACCACCGATCTACGGCTGCCCATGACACCTCCGTCCGATGAAGCGAAGAAGATCATTGACGCTGCGCTTGCGGGAGCTGGCCTGATCTAATGGTAAAACCGCGTGTTCAGGAATTTGATAAGCAGAAGATCGTCGCCGAGAATCGGCGTGCGCGTTATGACTATTATCTTGAAGAAAAGTTTGAAGCCGGGATCATGCTTACCGGAACTGAAGTCAAATCACTCCGGTTCGGATCGGGAGCGATTGCGGAAAGCTATGCTGAAGTGAAAGATGATGAGGTCTGGTTGATCAATGCCAATATTCCCGAATGGAGTCACGGCAATCGCCATAATCATTCACCGACACGTCCGCGGAAACTGTTGCTCAATCGTCGAGAAATCAACAAATTCTATGGTGCGGTTAATCGCAAAGGGATGACCATAGTACCACTGAGCATCTATTTTAACGGCAAGGGTAGGGCAAAGCTTGAACTGGCGCTTGCCAAGGGTAAGAAGGCTCCTGACAAACGTCAGACGCAAAAGGATCGTGACTGGAAGCGGCAACAAGGCAGATTGATGCGCGAACATGGCTGATGATTATTCTGATGGCGGCCGGCTGGGGCGATGGTTGGACAAGAAGATGCCAACGCGAGCAGGTATGGCCAATAACCGGTATTTGCGGCCCATTGCGCACCGGTTTCTTCGGTCGGATTTGTGGCGTTTTACAAGGCGATCGGTACCACGAGGGGTGGCTTTGGGTATGTTGGCCGCATTTCTGATTCCGGTTGGTCAAATTTTTGTTGCCGTGTTTCTGGCATTGCCAGTTCGGGCCAATGTTCCGGTAGCGGCACTGACCACCTTTATTACGAATCCATTTACCTATCCATTTTGGATTGCGGCCGCAAATCAGATAGGAAAATTCGTTCTGCGGATAGATGCAATGACTTTTGGTCAGCCATTGAATACACAGATGCGTAGCGAATTTGGTGAATGGTTGAGCTGGTTTGTACGTGAAGCCGGGGTAACGGCATTTGGGTTTTTGTGTCTGGCGATTGTTTTTGCCGCGATTGGATATCTGCTCAGTTCATTTGGTTGGAGATGGTGGATTGGACGAAAGCGATCAGCGCGCCTCCAAGCATTTCATCGGAATAAGTCGAAAGATGACTAGGAGCGGTCATGGCCAGTAAAGTCCAGAATGACTTGACCTTGCTTAACCAAAGCACGCGGAAAGAGGTCGTTGATATCCGTATACGGGCGGCGTTGCTTGGCATAGCCATTCTGGCATCGCTAGGGCTGTTATTCTGGCAGGTGCAAAACACAGCACTGCTTGTTGCGTTTCTCGCTTTGGTGATCGCTATCGGAGCCGTCATCTTTTTTCTTCGGCCGCAATCTGCGGCAAAGGATAATGATATTGCCGAAGTTGCCGACTGGGCGGTTACACGGATGGTGGCAGATCAATCCGATGTAGGCTTAGCGGTTACCGATCGTGCGGGTCGGCTAGTCTGTGCAAACGAGCTTTTCACGAAGTGGTTCAATGGCCCCGCAATTCCTCCGCAGCTTCCGGTTGAGGCCGGCGGCAATGAGCTTTTAGCAACCGCAGGGCGCGACGCGTGGCGTGATGGCCGCGGATATGCGGAAGGTCTGAAGCGCGGTGTAGCAGAATATGATGCCAGGGTGTTGAGAGCAGGGCAAGGCGATGAATATTTGCTTTGGCAATTCAAACCCAAAATTCGCGCCGACGTATTGGATGATATGATCCGCATGGTTGGCGGCGCCGGAGGTCGAGCTCTTTCCGAAGCAGGAATAATGGCAACTGTTATGGGCGGCGAAGGGCGCATTAGAACTTCTAATCAGGCTTTCGCACTTCGCGCTACCGGCCGAACGGAGTCCAATATATCAGGACGGAATTTCATTAATTTTCTGCGTTCCGATGACAAGGGCGGGATATATTTTGAACGCGAAGGCAGGCATGGTTCTCCAGTTCGCCTGTTTCATATCCCGCTTGATCGTGACAAGGAAAAGGCGCCAGCGCTCATTCTTCTCATTGATGACGATGGCGGTATGGTCGAGCGCGGCAAAGCTCTTGAACAAGTGGAGTCGATGTTGTCTCTCCTGCCATTGGGATTGGCCATAACAGATCGCGATGGCAGGTTTATTTTTCTGAACGAAGCCTTTGGCCGGACGGCTGGCGTTAGAGAGGGAGAGAAGCCGCTCTATCCCGGTGATCTGATGATCAAGGAAGATAAGTCCGCTGTTGCTGATGCGGTGCGTCGTTATGCAACCGGACAGCCCATGGCGGGGGATCTTGCGGTGCGTTTGCGCAATGGTGGTGAAGAACCCGTAGCCCTGGGTATTGCTGGAGTGAGGGGGCTTGGTGATGCGGCGGTATTGCTTTCGATCAAGGACAATAGCGAGGAATCAAAATTAAAGTCTCAGGTTGCTCAGGCAACCAAAATGCAGGCCGTGGGTCAACTTGCCGGAGGTGTCGCTCACGATTTTAACAACATATTGACCGCCATTATTGGTCATTGCGACCTTATGCTACTCCGGCATGCTCCCGGCGACAGCGATTATGATGATATCATGCAGGTCAAAAATAACAGCAATCGTGCTGCCGGTCTGACCAGACAATTACTCGCATTTTCGCGGCAGCAGACCTTGCGGCCACAGGTTTTACAGCTACCGGATGTGGTGTCAGATGTTTCAAATCTGCTGAAGCGACTATTGGCAGATGATGTCGAGTTGGAGTTAAAGCACGGTCGTAACTTGGGGCTAGTGCGTGCCGACCCCGGTCAGCTGGAACAGGTGATCATCAATTTGGGAGTGAATGCCCGAGATGCCATGCCAAAAGGCGGCAAGATTCAGATCAGTACAAAGGCGGTTTCAGCGGCTGACGTACGAAGCCTCAAAAGTGACATTCTGCCGGTGGGGGATTACACCGCACTATTCGTTGCCGACACCGGAAAAGGAATCCCGCCGGAAATTATTGGCAAGATATTTGAACCGTTCTTTACAACCAAAGATGTAGGAAAGGGTACTGGCCTCGGTCTTTCCACTGTGTACGGCATTATAAAGCAAACTGGCGGATATATTTTTGCCGATTCCACACCAGGAAAAGGAACAACGTTCTCCATTTATTTCCCAGTCCACCAACAAGTTGGAGAGAAAACGGTAACAGCAGGTCAAGCGAGCAAAGCTTCAGCAAAAAAAGAATTATGGGGCAGCGGTCATATTCTTCTGGTCGAGGATGAGGATATGGTGCGCGCCGTTGCCGAACGTGCATTGACACGCCAGGGATATACTGTGGCTACTGCCAGCGATGGAGAAGAGGGCTTGAAGCATCTAGCCGGTGAAGATCATTTTGATATGATTGTTTCGGATGTTGTTATGCCGAACATGGATGGACCAGCTATGGCGAGGGCGGTTCGAAAGCAATATCCGGATATGCCGATTCTGTTTATGTCCGGATATGCCGAGGAGCAGCTTCGCAAGTCAATCAACCTCGACAATGTAGCATTTCTTCCCAAACCATTTTCCGTAGCACAAATTGCCGAAGCAGTAGGCGAGGTTCTGGCCGAACATGCAAAATGATCTCCAGTTGGGAAGTATTAATTTATATATATCAGTAAGATAAGATTATTTGAAAAAATATATGTTCCCCTCTTGTTCTAGTAGAACAAATGCGGTACACAATGTTCTTCATTGATTGCAATGACAGAAACATTTAGCGAAGGGGACAGGCAAATGGCTACCAATTTAAAAGTAGTAGAATCGGAAAATCAATTGAACTCATCTGACAGGCAAAAGGCGCTCGACGCCGCATTGGCACAAATTGACCGCGCTTTCGGAAAAGGCTCGGCCATGAAACTGGGTTCACGCGAAGCGTTGGAGATTGAAGCAATATCTACCGGTTCCTTGGGACTGGATATCGCGCTTGGAATAGGTGGGCTTCCAAAGGGTCGTGTTATTGAAGTTTATGGTCCGGAAAGCTCGGGCAAAACGACATTGGCATTACATGTTATTGCCGAAGCACAAAAAGCTGGCGGGACCGCAGCCTTTGTTGATGCCGAGCATGCACTGGATCCAGTTTATGCAAAAGCGCTTGGTGTGGATACGGACAATTTGATCATTTCACAGCCTGACACCGGGGAACAGGCGCTTGAGATTACCGATACATTGGTGCGTTCCAATGCGATAGATATCTTGGTTGTGGATTCGGTTGCTGCTCTGGTACCGCGTGCTGAGATTGAAGGTGAAATGGGTGACACCCATGTTGGCTTGCAAGCACGCTTGATGAGCCAGGCACTTCGCAAGCTTACAGGATCGATAAGCCGCTCCAAATGCATGGTTATCTTCATCAACCAGATCCGCATGAAAATTGGTGTGATGTATGGCAGTCCAGAGACGACATCAGGCGGTAATGCGCTAAAATTCTATGCCTCGGTGCGTCTTGATATTCGCCGTACCGGCCAGATTAAGGAACGTGACGATATTGTCGGGAATTCAACCCGCGTCAAAGTGGTCAAGAACAAGGTTGCTCCACCTTTCAAACAAGTCGAATTTGATATCATGTACGGATTGGGCATTTCCAAAGTTGGCGAGATTATCGACCTTGGTGTAAAGGCGGGTGTAGTTGAAAAATCCGGTTCGTGGTTCTCCTACGATTCAATTCGCATTGGGCAGGGGCGCGAAAACAGTAAGCGCTATTTGCTGGAAAATCCGGAGATCATGGCCAGGTTGGAAAAACAGATCCGCGGTGAACAGGAAGAGATTGCTGAGGAAATGATGACTGGTCCCATTGGCAAAGCCGATGATGAGGATGTTTCCTAACAACTGAATATCAATACGGGATGATATCAATCTCCCGTATTTACACTGCAAAATATAGTTTTGTCGGGTCACTTCCCCCTAAAGCGATCCTCGGCAACGGGCCGTCCTTCTGTCCCCCGACAATCAGGACGGCCCTTATGCTTTCACTTGAATTGCAAATATGGCACCAATCAGCATTGTAAAGCGCAGACGCGTCGATTAGATCGCACTTATGCATACTACTAATGATATCCGGCGTTCATTTCTCGAGTTTTTTGGAGATCAGGGGCATGAAATTGTCCCTTCTTCCCCTCTTGTGCCGCATAATGACCCCACGCTCATGTTCGTCAATGCGGGCATGGTCCCCTTCAAAAATATATTTACCGGCATCGAAAAAAGCGATTTTAGCACTGCAACATCCAGTCAAAAATGCGTTCGGGCGGGCGGAAAGCACAATGACCTGGACAATGTCGGTTATACCGCACGCCACCACACTTTTTTCGAGATGCTTGGAAATTTCTCATTCGGTGAATATTTCAAAGAACAGGCAATTCACAATGCTTGGGAACTGATTACCAAGACTTGGGGTATCTCGGCAGATAGGCTGACGGCAACTGTCTATCACACAGATGATGAAGCTTTTAACCTTTGGAAAAAAATTTCCGGTCTACCTGACGAGCGGATTATCCGTATCGCTACCAATGATAATTTCTGGTCAATGGGCGATACCGGCCCTTGCGGCCCTTGTAGCGAGATATTCTACGATCATGGCGATCATATAGAAGGAGGTCCTCCGGGGAGCCCGAACGAAGATGGCGATCGATTTGTAGAAATCTGGAATCTCGTCTTTATGCAATATGACCAGGGAATAGACGGAGAACGGTCTGATTTGCCAAAGCCATCCATTGATACCGGTATGGGGCTAGAGCGCGTTGCGGCGGTTCTTCAGGGCACGCACGATAATTATGAAATTGACCTGTTCAAGGCGTTAATCGCGGAATCAGGGTCGCTGACCGGAACAAAAACCGACGGTGATAATCAGGCGAGTCATCGCGTTATTGCTGATCACCTTCGGGCTTCTTCATTCTTGGTTGCGGATGGCGTCTTGCCGGCCAATGAGGGACGCGGTTATGTTTTGCGGCGGATAATGCGCCGTGCAATGCGGCATGCGCATCTATTGGGATCACAAGATCCACTGATGCATCGTTTGGTTGGATCTTTGACTGGAGAAATGGGCAATGCATTTCCCGAACTCATTCGCGCGAAGCCGCTTATTGAGGAAACATTGCTGCGTGAAGAAACAAACTTCCGACGGACCTTGGACAATGGACTGAAGCTTCTGGACGCTGAAATTGCCAATATGAGCGCCGGAGACACGCTTGCTGGGGAAACGGCTTTCAAGCTCTATGACACCTATGGTTTTCCCTATGATTTGACGGAAGATGCTTTGCGGGCCCAGTCTCTTCAGGTCGATCGTGCCGGATTTGATGCGGCAATGGCTGAACAAAAGAGAGCGGCGCGGGCAGCTTGGAAAGGATCGGGAGAACAGGCTTCTGATGCTATTTGGTACGATATCGCCGAGCGAGAAGGCGGTACCGAGTTTACTGGCTATACAGTTGAAAATGGCGAAGGCGTCGTCGTTGCGATGGTCAAGGATGGCAAAGAAGTACAGTCCGCCAAAGCCGGTGATGAAATAGCTTTGCTCACCAATCAAACACCCTTTTATGGTGAAAGTGGTGGCCAAATGGGCGATAGCGGTATGGTTACAGGGTCGGATGGTTTGAAAGCCATTGTTGCAGATACCGGAAAACCTTTGGGGCGCATGCACGCTCATTATCTGACGATTGAAAGTGGCTCTATATCCGTTGGCGACACCGTTCATCTCGAGGTAGATGTGAAACGGCGGACGGAATTGCGCGCCAATCACAGTGCTACGCATCTTTTGCACAAGGCTCTACGCCATCATTTGGGGGATCATGTCACGCAGAAGGGTAGCCTGGTTGCACCGGATAGGCTCCGGTTTGATTTTTCTCATCCATCTGCGCTGACTGTCGAGGAAATCCAGAAGGTTGAAGCTGATGTGAACGCACAAATTCGCGGGAATGGCGCGGTTGTGACAAGACTAATGAGCCCCGATGATGCCGTCGCTGCAGGGGCGCTGGCTTTGTTTGGCGAGAAGTACGGTGACGAAGTGCGCGTATTATCAATGGGTATCGAAAACGGAATAGATTACTCGGTGGAACTGTGCGGTGGCACCCATGTCAATGCGCTTGGAGACATTGGCGTATTTGTTGTTGTTTCTGAGTCGGCGGTTTCAAGTGGTGTTCGACGCATAGAAGCATTGACCGGCGAAGCGGCGAGGCTATGGCTTGCAGGCCGCGATGATAAATTGAAATCAATAGCCGCGGCACTCAAAGCATCTCCTGAAGAAGCGGCTGATCGTGTCGCCTTGTTGGTTGATGAACGCAAGAAACTGGAGCGCGAACTGGCCGAAGCAAAGAAAGCTCTAGCGCTTGCCGGTGATGGAGGCGGAGCACCCGAAACGGCCGTTGAACCGATTGGCGACATTCAGTTTAGCGGGCAGGTAATCGAAGGCCTGAACCCCAAAGAGCTGCGCGGATTGATCGATGAAGCAAAGAAGAAACTGGATGGTGGTGTCGTTACTTTGATTGCCGTTAATGACGGTAAAGCTGCCGTTGCTGTGGGTGTAACTGACGATCTCACAGATCGGTTCAGTGCGGTTGAGTTAGTGCAGGCGGGTGTTGCTGCTGTGGGCGGAAAAGGCGGTGGTGGTCGCCCGGATATGGCTCAGGGTGGAGGCCCCGATGGTAGCAAAGCAGCTGACGCCGTGAAAGCAGTGCGAACCGCAATTTCAGAGACTTCCGGTTGATACATTGGCGTGCCGCACCATCAGCGGCGAAAAAGCTGTTCCTGTTTTTTTGGCATAAGTTTCGTACTGGCCTCAATATCAGCTGGCTTGCTTTGCGCGATCCATCCATTGGCTTTCTGCCAAAACTTTTGGGAGCATCTGCTGCAATTGTAGGCGTTTTACCACTGGAATGGATCCCGGGCATATCGTCCTTTGTGGTGTTGTTAACTGACCCCATTCTCATACCCGCCCTCTTGGCACTTGCCTGGTTTTCGGTACCAAGAAATCATAAGAAGGCCTTGCAAGATGAGGCCCGGGGCAGGCCTGTGCCATGGCCATTTCTCGGCCTGGTTGGCGCGATTTTCCTCCTCTCTCTTGGCGTGGATACCTATTTGGATTTAACTTATCCGGGGCAAGATGCCGTATCGGCGACGATCGATCCGTTGATTGAAAAGTGGTTTGGAACATAGAAACTGCCAGCGATAAAGCCCATGAAAAGACAGGATGCTCATAAATATGGAAACAGCCGCATTTGGGCAGCTGGCACTTAAATTTGTTCTTTGGAGGGGAGACTGTCCTTGATATCTGACTGATTGTTGTTCAGTTCATTTGACACGGATTTCAGGATTGGTTGTTCTGAAAGCTCGCCTTCTGATTGAATATGGCGTCTGAACTCGTCCCGTTTTTCATGAATCGATGCGATAACCGGCCCCATAGCCACGCCATTTTCAACCAGCACAGCTTCCGAAAGCTGCAAAGACCCCTCTAATGCTTCCGGCACCGCATCTGTTGCTCCGGCCTGATATAGCTCTGCGGCATGATCGATATCACGAGCGCGGGCGATGATTGGAAGGTTTGGCACCCACGCGCGGACTTTCTTGACTAACTGCACGGATAGCACTGGTTCGTCCATCGTCAGAACCAATGCATTGGCATGACCCAATCGCAACTTGTCGAGCATTTCATTCCGCGATACATTGCCAAAGATTATCGGATATCCATCGCGTCTTGCATTTGCGACCGTATCGATATCTGAATCCACGGCGAGAAAGTTCTGATCATGTGCCGCCAGCATATCTGCAATCAAATGTCCGACTCTGCCAAAACCGATAATGATCGTTTGTTTTGCTTCAATAGGCTTTTCGTCAAGTGAAGGTTCGCTGCTGCTGCGCATTTCAACGCGGCGCGCCATGTCATGCCCGAATCGCGCCAGAAGCGGCGTGATGGTCAGGCCAATGGCGGTTACAATTTGCCAGAATGCGGCAGTTTGCGGCTGAATAACTTGTGCTTGTGCGGCAGCGGCCAATACGATCAAAGTTGTTTCGGATGGACTGGCCATCAGAACGCCGGCCTCTGTTGAGGTTCCAATTCGTGCGCCAGCAAAACGCAACAGACTTCCGGTTACGATCGCCTTGATTACTACAACTCCCACCACTGCGGAGATCAATGTTGCCCAGTTTTCCAATATAACGCGGATATCGATCTGCATGCCGACGGTGATAAGAAAAACTCCAAGAGCAAGACCTTTAAACGGTTGGGTGATGACTTCGACTTCACCATGATATTCCGTTTCCGCGATGAGAAGGCCCGCTAGTAGCGCACCGACAATCGGCGACAGCCCAGTTGCGGCGGTGGCAAGACTGGCTAGGATGATCACAAGCAGGCTGACCGCCAGGAATAACTCCGGACTCTTGGTGCGCGCAGCCTGTGCAAATATTCGAGGTAGAAGCAAACGACCCAATACCAGCATGCCCAAAATCACAATTCCGCTCCAAAGCAGCGTTTGGCCCAATTCATTCCAGCCACCTTGCGAACCCATGATTGGGGATATCGCGCCCAGCAGGAAAATTATCGGCACAATAGCGACATCCTCGAAAAGCAACATCGCAAGTGCTGCCTTGCCTACTGGACTTTTTGTTCCCGACATGGGCAGAACAAGCGCGGTAGAAGACAGTGCCAATGCCAGGCCCAGTCCAACGGCTCCTTCCCAATTTTGTTGAGGATATCCGTAGAGGAAAATTGCGCCTCCAATAAGCGCTGCGGATATGGAAAGTTCTGTCGCACCAACACCGAATACTAGTCTACGCAATGACCAAAGGCGCTTGAATGAAAGTTCCAAGCCGATGGAAAACAGTAGCAATATGATCCCAAATTCAGCGAACGGTTCAATAGCCTCCCGGTCGTTGATGGTTACATATTGAAGCCAATTATACTGACCCTGCAAAGATCCCAGTCCTGATGGACCAAGTAATATCCCCACGAGGATAAACCCGATAATTGGCGTGATCCGGAATCGGGCAAAAGCCGGAATGATAACTCCCGCCGCTCCCAAAATTACGATGGCATCGATAAAAGCCGGATTCTCTAGCGGACTATGCATGGAGGACTCTATACTCTGTTTATGCTATTTGTCAGCAAGTTACATGCTGGAGATCGTAAATGAGTTACGTTGACCGAGATATTCTGATCGTCGGCGGCGGTCCTGCCGGGATGATGGCTGGGCTATTGTTTGCTCGTGCCGGATTAAGGGTAACCGTTCTAGAGAAACATGCCGATTTCCTTCGAGATTTTCGCGGCGATACCGTTCATCCTTCGACCCTGGAGCTGTTTGAGCAGTTGGGTCTCCTTGAGGATCTCTTGAAACTGCCGCATAGTCGATTAGACGAAGCCTATGTCCATATGGCTGGCAGGAAAATGAAAGTGGTTGATTTTAAGCATCTTCCGGTTTCGGCTCCGTTTATCGCCATGATGCCCCAGTGGGATTTGCTCGATTTCATTGCGACCAAGGCGTCTGGATATCCCGGATTTGAATTGTGCATGGGAACAGAGGCAGTTGACATCACGCTAGATGGAAAAGACCGGGTTGCCGGCGTTAAAACATCTTCCCAGGAAACATTAGAGGCCAAATTGGTGATCGCTGCCGATGGCCGGCGATCGATATTGCGTGGCAAAGCAAAGTTGCCGCTTCAGGATATTGGCGCGCCCATGGATGTATTTTGGTTTCGCGTTGATAAACCCGCCGGTGTTGGCGGCGATGTATTCGGTACGGTTCAAGCTGGCCGTTTCATGGTTATGATCGATAGAAACGACTATTATCAATGCGCATTCATATTCAATAAAGGGCAGGCGGAAGAGGTTAAAGAAGCCGGCCTGGAAGCGTTCAGGGCGAGCCTCAGATCATTAGCCCCTAATCTGGGAGAGGCTTTCGAACAGATTCAAAATTGGGACCAGGTGAAGACGCTGCAGGTCTCTTTGGATCGCTTGAAGGAGTGGCATAGGCCAGGGTTGTTGGCAATTGGCGATGCCGCACATGCCATGTCACCAATCGCCGGTGTCGGGATCAATATCGCGGTTCAGGATGCTGTAACAGCAGCAAATGTACTGGCCAGTCCAATGATGAACGGAGCCGATCCCGATCAACTGCTAGGACAGGTTTATGACCGGCGGATCAAACCGGTGAAGCGTATGCAAGCTTTCCAGAAATTTGCTCAGGACAATGTCATTGCCCCTTTGCTGGCTCGCACGAAACCAATAGAAACGCCATTCCTCCCACTGAGGATATTAAACAGCGTGCCGGTACTACGGCGTATCCCTGGACATATTATTGGAATGGGATTCGGGCGAGAAGATATCCAGTCGCCCGATGCGTTTAACTAGGCAGAATTCCTACCAGCTACCCATTTCCTTTTCGAGATTGGAGCGAATGGCTTCGAAGAATTGCTCTGTTGTCATCCAAGACTGGTCGGGTCCGATCAAAATCGCGAGATCTTTGGTCATATCGCCATTTTCCACGGTCTGAATGCATACCCTTTCCAAAGTCTCGGCAAAACGCGTGACTTCAGGTGTTTCGTCAAATTTGCCACGATAGATGAGACCACGCGTCCAGGCGAAAATGGAAGCGATCGGGTTTGTAGACGTCGCTTTCCCTTGCTGGTGTTGGCGATAGTGACGGGTAACGGTACCATGCGCGGCTTCCGCTTCTACAGTTTGTCCGTCTGGGGTCATCAGTACCGATGTCATCAATCCAAGTGAACCGAATCCCTGTGCTACTGTGTCTGACTGCACATCGCCGTCATAGTTTTTGCAGGCCCAGACAAATTTACCCGACCATTTCATTGCCGAAGCAACCATATCGTCGATCAGGCGGTGCTCGTAGCTGATTCCCGCTTTATCAAAGTCGGACTTGAACTCCTGTTCGAAGACTTCTTCAAACAGATCTTTGAAACGACCGTCATATTTTTTCATGATGGTGTTCTTGGTGGACAGATAAACCGGCCATTCACGCTGCAGACCATAGTTCATACTGGCCCGCGCAAAGTCGCGAATCGAATCGTCCAGATTGTACATTGCCATGGCGACACCTGCAGACGGAAACTGAAACACTTCCTCGTCCTGAACGCTGCCATCGTCACCTTCGAAAACTAACCGTAGCTTGCCTGGGCCGGGAACCAACATATCGGTCGCACGATATTGGTCGCCAAATGCGTGGCGCCCGATAACAATGGGATCGGTCCAACCAGGTACCAGGCGCGGAACATTGTCGATTACAATTGGTTCGCGAAAAACAACGCCGCCCAAGATGTTACGAATGGTGCCGTTAGGAGACTTCCACATCCGCTTCAGGTCAAATTCTTCGACGCGTGCTTCATCGGGCGTAATGGTCGCGCATTTTACGCCGACACCGTGCTTTTTGATCGCGTTGGCAGCATCAACGGTGATCTTGTCATTCGTTTGATCGCGTTTCTCAACGGACAAGTCATAATAATGCAGATCAATGTCGAGATAAGGTTCAATCAGTTTTTCGCGGATCCATTGCCAGATGATGCGTGTCATTTCATCGCCATCAAGTTCGACAACTGGATTTTTGACCTTAATTTTCGACATAGAAACAGTTCTTTCCTGAATATGGAATTTAGGGAGGATCTTTAAGTTGAGTGTCTCTTAGCAAAGATCGCTGTTTGTTCAACCATCTGTTGTACCAATTAAACGGAGATTGTTGAAAATTTGGATAAGCAAAAGTTTCAGTCAGTGTTGTCATAGCAACACGCCATCCCTAAGTAGCTCCAATGGCAATCGAGAAATATAATAATAAGGGCGTAGGGGAGGCTAAGTGGTCTTTCCCACCAATTCACCCCGAAGGGCGCAAGTTTGCAGTCATTGCTGCAGGCATAACGGCGATTTTTGCATTCATGGCTTGGGAGACTTTGGCATGGCCTATGGCGGGCATCACTGCTTGGGTTTTGGCCTTTTTTCGAGATCCCAAACGGGTGACACCGCTGGATGACAAATTTATTGTTGCTCCCGCGGATGGATTGGTGAATTTGATTACTCCGGTAAAAGCACCTCCAGAATTACTGGGTGAAGGCGGTCTCGGCGACGAAGAGATGCTGCGCGTTTCGATTTTTATGAGCGTTTTTGATGTGCATATCAATCGTACACCGATTGAAGGCACGATAAAGCGTGTAGCCTATATTTCTGGCAAATTCCTGAACGCCGATCTGGATAAAGCCAGTGAAGATAATGAACGGCAGCATTTTTTGGTCGAGCGGAATGATGGTTTGAAAATTGGATTCACGCAAATAGCGGGATTGGTGGCTCGACGGATTCTGTCATTTGTGAAGGAAGGCGATTTTGTCGCTGCCGGACAGCGGATTGGGTTGATCCGGTTTGGCAGCCGGGTCGATGTTTATCTTCCGAAAGGAACGACGCCCAACGTTGTTCTGGGTCAACGAACAATTGCTGGTGAAACCGTTATTGCAGAAATTGGCACAGCACGCGAAATTGAAGGTGTTGGCCAATAGTGGCGGGCGAGAGTTCCAAACGTCTGGAGCGGGGAATTTCCCTAAGATCATTTGCGCCCAACGCCGTGACTGCATTGGCTTTGTGTGTAGGTCTCAGTAGCGTAAGATTTGCCTATCTTGAAAACTGGGTGCTGGCGGCGGGTGCTATTGTGCTTGCAGGAATATTGGATGGTCTGGATGGACGCGTAGCCAGATTGCTAAATGCCCAAAGCCGATTTGGCGCGGAGCTGGATTCGCTTTCTGACGTCATTGCTTTTGGTGTCGCTCCCGCACTGGTTATGTTCTTCTGGTCGACTCAGCATATGCCGCAATTCGGTTGGATGTTGTCGCTGACGATGGCGGTGGGGTGTGCACTTAGATTGGCCCGTTTTAATGCCCATATAGATGACGAAGAAGATCAACCGCATAAATCAGCAGGATTTCTGACCGGAATTCCGGCCCCCGTTGGTGCCGGCCTTGCCATGCTACCATTATATCTATGGATGATAACCGATCTCGAAATTTTCAGGCACTATACCATTGTTGCGCCATGGATTGTCGTGATTGCATTCCTGCTAATTTCAAACACAGCCACCTACAGCTGGTCATCTTTGCGGCTGCGTAAAAATATCCGGTTGGAAGCGCTTGCTATTGTCGCACTGATGGGCGTTGCCTTGATCAACAATCCCTGGATCATGTTGACAGCAATCAGCGCCGGATATCTAATTCTGATCCCGTTTAGTATAAGAAGCTATGCAAAAGTTAAGCGGCAACGGCTAGCGGAGCTGGTTGAAGCCCGCGACTCTTCAAAATCACCTGACGGGGCCTGATCGTCTGCACGCGAAACGGCGGTTTTGCGATAATGGACGGTTCTTCCTTGTCGAGCCCGGTAAGCACAACCTGTAGAATTCGTTCGCGATAGCCAAAAAACATGAGGCCGATAACCAGAAGTGAGCCCATCAGCGTAATTGTAAAAAATGTAGCGATTGCGAATGCCAGCATGGTGAAACCTATCTATGTTCTATTTATGAACGCATAATGTTCTATTAATGTTCCTACTGTCAAGAACAAAATTACAGAACTTGGATTGTACGTACGATGAATCGATAAAGTTACAGGGCGCGGTACGATTTTTTGGTTGCTTTCTGCGGCACACATCTTTAACGCGCCCTTCATTCCACATGGAAAGCGCTCATACCGGTGCTGAAACCGGCCTTTCAGGCCGTTTGATGTTCTCAGCTTTCCAGAGGCATAACCGGATAAGGAGAAATATTATGGCGGCCCCTGTCGTCACTCTACAGCAATTGATTGAAGCCGGAGCACATTTCGGCCACCAGACCCACCGCTGGAACCCGAAGATGAAACCATATATCTTCGGCGCCCGCAACAGCGTCCATATTCTTGATCTTTCACAGAGCGTTCCTCTGTTTGCACGTGCATTGGACTTTATTGCCAATGCTGTGTCTTCAGGCGGCAAAGTTCTGTTTGTCGGTACCAAGCGTCAGGCGCAAGAGCCTATCGCTGAAGCAGCGCGCATGAGCGGGCAGCACTTCGTCAACCACCGTTGGCTTGGCGGCATGCTTACCAACTGGAAGACAATTTCCAACTCGATTCGCCGGATGAAAACCTTGGAAGAACAGCTTAGCGGTGACACTGCCGGCTTCACCAAGAAAGAAGTTTTGCAGATGACCCGTGAGCGGGACAAGCTGGAACTGTCCTTGGGCGGTATCCGCGACATGGGCGGTATTCCCGATGTCATGTTTGTTATTGACGCAAACAAGGAAGAGCTCGCGATTAAAGAAGCCAATGTTTTGGGTATTCCGGTTGTTGCGATCCTCGACTCCAACGTTGATCCTTCTGGCATCGCCTTCCCGGTTCCGGGTAATGACGATGCGGCACGCGCCATTCGTCTTTACTGTGAGTCAGTGGCTGCAGCGGCCACCAAAGGTGGTCAGGATGCAGCAGTAGCATCTGGCAAGGATTTGGGCGCGGCAGTAGCTCCGCCGGTAGAAGCGATTGTTTCCAGTGAAGCCAATGCAAGTGCAATGGCATCCGGTGAAGAAACAGCGGTAGCAGAAATTGCCGAAAAAGCCGTTGAAGAAAAACCTGCTGAAGAAGCAAAAGCAGAACCTGCTGAAGCTCCTGCAAAGGAAGAGCCAAAAGCAGAAGAAAAACCAGCTGAAGAAAAAGCACCTGCCAAAAAGGCAGCGGCGAAAAAACCAGCGGCCAAAAAGGCTCCAGCGAAGAAAGCTGCTGCCAAAAAGGATGATGACGAGAAAGCCGACGAAAAGGCCTAAGCTTGAAGCATCTTTGAGCGGTCATATATCGGCTGCATAAGAAAATGGTAATGGGGCGGCAAATATGTCGCCCCAATTGCACATTCCCCACACGAGAACATTGAGGAACATATAATGGCTATTACAGCAGCAGCAGTAAAAGAACTGCGTGAGCGCACTGGCGCTGGCATGATGGATTGCAAAAAAGCATTGAACGAAACCAATGGCGACGTTGAAGCGGCAGTTGATTTGCTGCGCACCAAAGGCTTGGCCGCAGCACAGAAAAAATCTAGCCGTACCGCGGCTGAAGGCCTCGTTGGCGTTGCCGTTGAAGGCACCAAAGGCGTTGCCGTTGAAGTAAACAGCGAAACCGACTTTGTCGCCAAGAATGACCAGTTTCAGGAATTTGTAAGCAATGTTACCAATGTGGCATTGGGGCTTGGCAGCGATGATGTAGAGGCGCTTGCCGCCGCCGACTATCCAACTGGTGGTACGGTTCAGGAAACACTGACCAATAACATTGCAACTATCGGTGAAAACCAAGCTGTTCGCCGGATGAAAACGGTTGCTGTATCAAGCGGCCTGATAGTGGCTTACATGCATAACGCCGTGACCCCGACTATGGGTAAAATCGGCGTGCTCGTTGCGTTGGAAAGCACCGCCAGTGCAGATGTTCTGGAACCGCTCGGCAAACAGATCGCAATGCATATTGCCGCTGCTTTCCCGCAGGCGTTGAATGCAGATGGATTGGATCAGGATATGCTGGATCGGGAGCGTGCTATCGCAACTGAAAAAGCCGCTGAATCTGGTAAGCCAGAGAATATCGTAGAAAAAATGGTTGATGGTGCGATGGCAAAATTTGCTAAAGAAAACGCACTTCTTAGCCAGATATTTGTGATGGATAACAAGACGCCAATTGCTCAGGTTGTTGAGCAAGCCGGCAAAGATGCTGGTGCAGATATCAAGCTAACCGATTATGTTCGCTTCCAGTTAGGTGAAGGTATTGAGAAAAAAGAAGAAGATTTTGCCGCAGAAGTTGCAGCAGTAGCTGGCGCATAATCGTCTTTCACAAAATTTCGAGCGGTAACGCTTGGCAGCATGGCGCGGACTATCTATGGTCTGCGCCATTGTTGTTTTGTAGCCGGGGAAATGATTCCGGCGGGATGGGATTTGCATGAATAGACCGGCGTTCAAGCGTATTTTGCTCAAGCTTTCCGGTGAGGCCCTGATGGGTTCTGGCGAGTTTGGTATCGATACAGAAACCGTTGCCCGTGTCGCTGATGAAGTGAAAGCTGCAAAAGAGGCCGGGTTTGAACTTTGCCTGGTCATTGGTGGCGGAAATATATTCCGCGGCGTGGCCGGAGCGGCGGGCGGTATGGATCGCGCGCAAGCGGATTATATGGGCATGCTTGCTACCGTTATGAATGCGCTGGCGATGCAAAATGCCCTGGAGAAAATCGGCGTGCACACCCGGGTGCAATCGGCCATTGAAATGGATCAGGTTTGCGAGCCGGTTATCAGGCGCCGTGCGCTTCGGCACTTGGAAAAAGGCAGGGTGGTTATATTTGCGGCGGGTGTAGGTAGCCCTTACTTCACTACAGATAGCGGAGCGGCATTGCGGGCTGCGGAAATGCAATGTGATGCCTTGTTAAAAGGAACCAGTGTCGATGGCGTCTATGACAGCGATCCCAAAAGCAATGTCGATGCCGTTCGTTATGATAATGTTAGTTATGATACGGTGCTTAGCGACAATTTGAAGGTGATGGATGCAAGCGCCATTGCACTTTGCAGGGATAATGACATTCCGATAGTGGTGTTCTCCATTCGTGAACAGGGCAATCTCGCTAAAGTGCTTGGTGGTGCGGGAACAGCAACCGTTGTTGGTAAAATAAACTAGATAATAGAGGGAAGACTGATGGCACAATATGATAAAGCTGCTCTGCAAAAGCGGATGAACAGCACATTGGAGGCGCTGAAGCATGACCTTAGCGGTTTGCGCACAGGGCGTGCGAATATCGCCTTGCTGGATTCTATTACCGTGGAAGTATATGGCGCCAATATGCCGCTCAATCAGGTTGCGACAGTGTCTGTTCCTGAGCCCAGAATGCTGTCGGTACAGGTCTGGGACAAAAGTAATATTCAACCGGTGGAAAAATCGATCCGTTCTGCCGGCCTTGGTTTGAACCCGATGGTTGATGGACCCAATATTCGGCTGCCGATTCCCGATTTGACGGAGGAACGCCGCAAAGAGCTTGCGAAGCTGACGGGTCAGTTTGCGGAAAAAGCACGGATCGCCATCAGAAATGTCAGACGTGATGGCATGGATGACCTGAAAGCTGATGAAAACAAAAAAGAAATTAGTGAAGATGATAAGAAGCGTCTGGAAACAGAAGTGCAAAAACTGACTGATGAAATGATTGCAGAAGCCGATAAACTGTCATCGGAAAAAGAGCAGGAAATCCTGACACAGTGAAGCTAGGGCGATCCAAACCTGGGTCGGAAGATCAACGGGACGGCGCTGACGAAGTTGCTGATCCGGCTTACGGCGCACGTCATATTGCGATTATCATGGACGGCAACGGTCGTTGGGCAAAGCGCAAGCATTTGCCGCGAGCTATGGGACATAAAAAGGGCGTGGAAGCTGTGCGTCAAACCGTTCGCGATGCCGGAGAAATGGGTTTAACGGCACTAACTCTATATGCCTTTTCTTCTGAGAACTGGAACCGGCCAGAAGATGAGGTCAGTGATCTGATGGGATTGCTCCGGCAATATATCCAATCTGATCTGAACGAGTTTGTTGAAAATGGCATAAAGTTGAAGGTGATTGGCAACTATCAGGCGCTCGCTCCTGATATCGTTGCCATGATCGAGAATGCTCTCGAGAAAACATCTGGCAACGATAAAATGACCGTTGCAGTCGCGCTTAACTATGGCGCCCAGGATGAATTGCTCAGGGTTACCAAGAAACTGGCACAGTTGGCAAAAGATGGTGTGATCGAACCAAATAAGATCACGAATGATCATATTTCGCAAGCCCTTGACACGGCGGAGTTACCGCCGCTGGATTTGCTCATTCGAACCTCTGGCGAATTGCGCCTTTCCAATTTCCTCCTTTGGCAATCGGCTTATTCCGAACTATATTTTACCGATACGCTTTGGCCTGACTTTGACAAGCGCGAGCTAAAAAGAGCGCTAAAATCATTCGGTGAGAGAGATCGCCGATATGGTGGGCGATAGATGAACAAACCCAAGCCGGCTCCGGCGAAAATCCAGACCAATGAGCTGAAGACACGTATCATTGTCGGCGTCATTTTGATTGCTGCTGCAGGTTTGGCTGTATATTTTGGCGGCGTCTTTTTGTGGTTACTGGTCGTGTTGATGGCACTGGGGATCATCAGCGAATGGGCCAATCTGACCGGGAGACAGGAAAACCGGAAACTGGCGATGTATGCGCTATCTGTTCCGTTGGCGATCATGTCGCCATGGGCAGCTGGTCCATCTTTTTTGGCCTTTGGACTGATTATGGGAGCGGCGATGTTTGTAGCCGCCTTCGATCGATCATTCAAACTTGCCACTGGCATTTTCTACGCTGGGCTTCCCGCTCTTGCGATTGTCTATCTTCGCGAAATTGATAACGGAATTTTGATCGTATTCTGGACACTGGCGCTTGTCTGGGCAACCGATATCGGTGCTTACTTTTCCGGGCGCGCTATCGGCGGTCCGAAGCTCGCACCCAAGTACAGCCCGAACAAGACTTGGGCCGGACTGATTGGCGGAGTAATTTTAACGGCGGCTATCAGCTATTATCTGAACCTCTATTGGGGGCTGCCGTTTCATTTTGTTATACTTAGTCTTCCACTCGCCATTTTGGCACAAATAGGAGACCTTTTCGAGAGTGGGTTAAAGCGCAAGGCAGGAGCAAAAGATAGTGGCACCGTCTTTCCTGGTCATGGTGGCGTGATGGATCGATTGGATGGCTTAATTCCGGTTGCACCAGTGGTTGCGGGACTCATGCTTTACGAAAATTTTCAGGCCGCGGTGTGACGAGAACGGTCTCGATATTTGGCGCTACAGGGTCGGTTGGCACTTCTACCTTGGACCTCATTCGGCTTGATCGCGAGAAGTATGACGTTCTGGCACTAACTGCCAATGGAAATGCCGCGGAACTAGCGCGGCTTGCAATTGAATTTGATGCCAAATTAGCCGTTGTGGCTGAGCCGAGCCAGCTGAAAAATCTGGAAAACGCGCTAGCGGGGCACGGCATCAGGGCTGCTGCCGGAGCCGTTAGCTTGCTGGAAGCAGCCGCAATGGGTGCAGATTGGACGATGGCAGCAATTGTTGGATGCGCTGGTTTGCCACCAACTCTGGAGGCTCTCAAATGTGGCAAGACGGTCGCCTTGGCAAACAAGGAGGCCTTGGTTTCTGCCGGCGCATTGATGATTGCGCAAGCAAATGCCGCGGGTGCAAATTTGCTCCCGGTCGACTCCGAACATAATGCCATATTTCAGTCACTTCAGGGAGGCCGAATTGATCAGGTGCGGAAGATCACGCTGACAGCCAGCGGCGGACCGTTCCTGACATGGTCTCGAGAAGAAATGGCCACCGTTACACCCGAGCAAGCCGTGGCGCATCCCAATTGGGACATGGGGGCAAAAATTTCAGTTGATAGTGCCACCATGATGAACAAGGGGTTGGAGTTAATTGAAGCCCACCACCTTTTTCCGGTTGGCTTGGAGAATATTGACATCCTGGTGCATCCGCAGTCGGTGATTCATTCGATGGTGGAATATAAAGATCGTTCCACATTGGCTCAATTGGGTTCGCCCGATATGAAAATACCCATTGCCAGCGCATTGGCCTGGCCCGAACGCATGACGACAGAATGCAGACCGTTGGATTTGGCAGCTATCGGGCAATTGGAATTTGAAATGCCCGATCTGCAGCGTTTTCCGGCGATAAGCCTTGCGCGAACTGCCATTGAGGATGGCGGCGGGAAACCTGCCATATTAAATGCGGCTAACGAAATCGCGGTTGCGGCTTTTCTGAAAAAGTCTGTTCAGTTTCTCGAAATCACCGAGATTGTATCGCACATGTTAGATAGCTATAGCCCGCCCAAGCCAAAGACTCTGGAAGACATATTTGCGATCGACAAAGAAGCCAGGGCGAGAACGAAGCAAATCGTTGAGGATATGAAAGTATAATGGAAAATCCCGGTTTCCTTTTGACTGTGTTCGCTTTTTTGATCGTAATCGGTGTGCTCGTTTTTGTGCACGAAATGGGACACTATCTGGTTGGTCGATGGTGCGGTGTCAAAGTGGAAACATTTGCCATCGGTTTTGGTAAAGAAATTACTGGATGGACGGACAAGAGGGGAACGAGGTGGAAGCTTTGTGCCTTGCCGCTTGGCGGTTATTGCCAGTTTGCAGGAGATATGGACCCAGCGAGTACTCCCAATGAAGAATGGAGAAAGCTGCCGGAAGAGGAACGAAATCAATCGTTTCAATCCAAATCCTTGTTGCAGCGATCAGCGATTGTGTTTGCCGGACCTGCGATAAATTTCCTTTTTGCTGTTCTCATATTTATTGGCTTTGCCCTTGCAATTGGCCATCCCAGCACACCTTCCGTTGCCGGTACTGTGCAAGCAGGAAGCAGTGCTGCCGAAATGGGCATACAGGCAGGCGACCGAATAACGAAGTTTGATGGAGATGCGGTAGAAAGATTTGAAGAACTTCAGCAAAAGGTTACGTTGATACCGGGCAGGCAGGTTCAGTTGACAGTTGAACGCGACGGCAAAAATCTTGATTTGCAAGGTAAAGTTGGAACATTCATGGTCAAGGACCGGTTCGATAACGAATATCCCATTGGCAGACTAGGCATTGGTGGAGCCGTAGAGTTTCGGGAAGTGTCGTTGCTGGAAGCGCCGGTTGTTGCCGTTGATCGAACCATCGGTGTGGTGGATATGATCTGGACCACATTGGGGCAGGTTGTTACCGGTCAGAGGTCCATGAAAGAGCTAGGCGGGCCGCTGAAAATCGCTCAGGTGTCTGGCGAGCAATTTGCTTTGGGAGTGAATCAGTTCATTTTCTTTGTAGCGTTAATCTCAATTAACTTGGGGTTCATCAACCTCCTGCCAATTCCGATGCTCGACGGAGGTCATCTAACGTTTTATGCGTTTGAGGCAATAAGGCGGAAGCCGGCCAGCCCCAAAATGCAGGAATGGGCCTTTAAGTCAGGTTTTGCACTGGTCATGGTGTTCATGCTGGTGGTGACATTCAATGATCTGACATCATTTGGCTTGTTCAGGGCATTCTCGGGCTAATTGCCCATTGATTGCAGAGCCAGATTGGGGCAGGGGGTTCGCAAAGTCGGAGCAGCGATGTTTCGGCTTATCATTTTAGGTTTTGGGCGTGAAAGCGAGTTGTTGGTGAACCATAAGAAAAAACTTCTACCGCTGTTAATGTGTGGTACGATTTTGACCGGTGTCGCGTACCCTGTTTCCGCTCAGGAAACTGAGGTCGCTCCAGCTGGGCCTTTGATTAGTAACGATATCCGATCTATCGTAGTTAGCGGGGCTCAGAGGCTCGAGCCAACTACCGTGCTTTCTTATATGCAGCTTCGTGTTGGGCAACCTTACACACAAGAATCGGCTGACCAGGCGCTAAAGGATCTGTTCGAAACAGAATTGTTCAAGGATGTCAGTATTCGTAACGATTCTGGTGTCGTAACTATTGATATCATTGAAAATCCAGTGATTAACCGAATTTTGCTGGAAGGTAACAAGCGGATCAAGGAAGATAAAATCTATCCTGAAATCCGGCTGGCTCCACGCCAGATCTTCACGCGCTCCAAAGTGCGCGCAGACGTCGCCCGAATTGTAGAACTTTATAAACGCAAAGGACGCTTCGCAGCCAGCGTTGAGCCCAAAATGGTTCAACTCGATCAAAACCGGGTGGATATCGTCTTTGAAATCAACGAAGGGCCAAAGTCCAAGGTTCAACAGATCAATATTATCGGTAATGAGGAGTTTTCCGATAGTAAACTGCGCGGAGAGATGGCGACCAAGCAAGCGCGCTGGCATCGATTCTTTAGCTCCAGTGATACATATGATCCCGATCGTTTGGCGTTCGACCAACAGAAGCTGCGCCAATTCTACCTGACCGAAGGCTATGCCGATTTCCGCGTAATTTCTGCGGTTGCAGAATTAACACCGGACAAGAAAGACTTCATCATCACGTATGTGGTCGAAGAAGGCCAGCGCTACAAATTTGGCGAAGTTTCTGTGGAAAGCGACATCCGTGATTTTACGCCGGAAACGCTTACTCCCTTGCTGTTGATGAAGCAGGATGATTTTTATAATGCGAAACTGGTCGAAGACACCGTAGAACGTCTGTCTGAAACGGCCGGACTATTTGGTTACGCTTTTGCGGATGTAAGGCCTCAATTCGATCGCAGCAAAGAAGACTTGACGATGAGCATTGTCTTCCAGGTCGCTGAAACACCGCGTGTATATGTCGAACGCGTTGATATTAACGGCAATACGCTGACCCAGGACAAGGTGGTTCGCCGTGAATTCCGGTTGAATGAAGGAGATGCTTTTAACAGTTTCCAAGTCAAACGTTCGGCCAACCGAATTAAGTCACTTGGCTTTTTCCAGGAAGAATTGGAAATTGAACAGAAGCAAGGCAGCGCTCCGGACCGGATCATATTGGAAGCAAATGTCGAAGAGCGCGCTACTGGTGAGTTGCAATTGTCGGCTGGTTTTTCGAGTGTGGAGAATTTTATTCTGCAGGCTTCTGTTCGACAGCGGAATTTTCGCGGTAAAGGCCAGGAGCTAAGAGCAAGCGTAAGTTACTCGAACTTCTCGCAGTCGATCGAACTCGGCTTTACTGAACCTTATTTGTTCGATCGCAATATTGCGGTGGGCGTCGATGTTTTTCGGCGTGATTTGAACAGCTTCAACTTTGTTAACAATAACCGGGAAACAACGTTCGAGCAGCTCACTACCGGTTTTCAAATTCGCGCCGGTGTTCCAATTACGGAATATTTTTCAGCTTCGCTTCGTTATGGCATCAGTTTCGATGATGTGACTTTGGATCAAAACACATTTTTTACGCCCGACGCGAATGGCGTATTGCGATGCGATCCATTGAGGGCGGGACGTTTTCTTTGCGATGCGATCGGCAAACGAACAACATCTTCGCTAGGAGCCTCGCTGATATATGATGATCGTAATAGCCGTATTCGCCCGACCAATGGACAAACAGTTGTTGGAAGCCTCGATTTCGCAGGCCTTGGCGGAAGCGTAAAATATCTTCGCGGCAGATTGAATGCGTCCAAATACTGGAGTGTCTTTGGTGGATTTATTTTCTCAATAAGCGGTGAAGGCGGTTATATTCATCCGCTTGAAGACCGGACTGTTACCCCTGGTGATGGTATTGACGACGTTCGTTTGACCGATCGTTTCTTCCTTGGGGAACCGCAAATTCGCGGTTTTGATATACGTGGTGTAGGACCTCGCATCATTCGGACCGGTTTCACACCCGAAGTTGTGAACGGGCAGATTGTCAATACGGTTATCGATTTCCAGGCAAATAGAAATAATGTTTCGGACGACGCTATCGGCGGGCGAGCTTATTATCTGGGCCGTGCAGAGCTTGAAATTCCGTTAGGCAGCGGTGCCCGCGAGTTGGGCCTTCGCCCATCAATTTTTCTTGATGCCGGGGCTGTATTCAATGTTACACAACCTCTCTTAAACACCAATGTTCAGCAGCTTGATATAAATGGCAATCCTATCTTTCTTACTCTCGATGCCGCCGGTAGTATAATTACGACAACTGCTGCTACGGATGCCAATGGTAATGCAAATACTCCGTCGCTTCAGTTTACCGAGCTCTTTTTGGGTGATACTCCCAAACCAAGAGTATCTGTCGGAATTGGAGTTAACTGGAACTCGCCATTTGGTCCATTCAGGATTGATGTAGCTAGAGCTCTGCTAAAAGAGCCAGGCGATGATACCAAATTATTTACATTCAACGTAGGAACACAATTCTAATGACTTTATCAGCAAAAACCCTTTTGAAATCAGCCGCGCTGGCAATTGCGACTGTATCAACCTCTGCAGTAGTTACTGCTCCAGCAACAGCGCAATCGCGTACCAGTATTGCCGTGGCCAATTATGAAGCTGCGGTGGTTCAGTCGCAAGCCTATCAAAATGCCGTCAATCAAATGAAAACCACCTACAAAGCAGATATCGACGCAACAAATGCTCGTGCAACCGCTTTGCAAACAGAGATAAAGCCACTGGTTGACGCTTATAATGTCGCTGTTCAGCAGCCAGGTGCGACACAGCAAACTGTTCAGCCTCAAGCTCAGGCACTTCAGCAAAAACGGAACGCTGGGCAGCGGGAGCTGGCTCAGCTTCAGCAGCGCGTGACGCTTGCAACGGCTTATGTAGAAGAGCAGGTTGGAAAACAACTTAACGCAGCTATTCGGGCTGCTATGACTGCAAAAAAGGTTGATCTGGTTCTACAGCCACAGGCCGTTGTGGCACGAGAGCCATATGTTGATATCACGGCAGATATCGTTGCGGAATTAAACAAACTGGTTCCATCCGCTCAGATCGTACCACCAGCAGGCTGGAAGCCCGGACAAGCTCAACAGCAAGCGCCGCAACAACCGGCTGCCGCTCAGCCTTCAGGACGCTAGATAGCGCGAATGTCGGAAGCGCTAGATTATGACGTAACCAAGGTGATGGCGGTGCTACCGCATCGCTATCCCATGTTGCTCGTTGATCGGGTGGAGGAGATCGTCAAAGACGAGTCGATCCGCGCAATCAAAGCGGTCAGCATGAACGAAGGTTTTTTTCAGGGCCATTTCCCTGGACGGCCGATCATGCCGGGTGTTTTGATCGTTGAAGCACTGGCTCAGGCGGCAGGTGTTCTGGCAATGGAAAGCCTTGGACTGGTCGATTCCGGTAAGTTGGTTTATTTCATGGCGATAGACGGTGCCAAGTTTCGCAACCCTGTGGAACCCGGCTGCTTATTGTCTTTGAACGTCGAGTTTGTCCAAAAGCGCGCCACGGTCTGCAAATTTGCTGGAAAGGCGATGGTTGGAGACAAATTGGCCGCTGAAGCCAATTTTACCGCGATGATTGCTGATCCGCCTAAGAGTTAGACAAAGACAAAAGAATCTTGCGCTTTTGAAGAGTCGCGGCTAATGCGCCGCTTCTATCCGAAAAATTCGCTTTGGGTCTGGTCGGAAACCAGCCCACAATGGAGCCGAAAATGAAAAAAGATACGCATCCCGATTATCACATGATCACGGTTCAAATGACCGATGGGACAAAATTCGAAACCCGCTCGACATGGGGCAAAGAAGGCGACACGCTGCAATTGGACATTGATCCAACTTCGCATCCTGCATGGACCGGCGGTAACCAGCGTCTGCTTGATCAAGGTGGACAGGTTGCGCGCTTCAACAAGCGTTTTGGCGGATTGTCACTCAAGAAAAGCTAGTTGGTTGTTGATTGACGGTGCCATGGCATCGTTCAATCACCACAATTGGCCGTTGCCAAGCCACGGTGCAAGAAGCTTCAGCTTTTTGCGATAAATTGTTGCGGCCTGCTCAGGTGTCGTTTTGATCAATTGCACCTTGGAACCGGGCCTCAACTGACCAATCAAGTGCCTATCTGCTTTGATGACTTGCGCAATACGTGGATATCCTCCCGTCGTTTGTGCATCTGGGCCGAGTAAAAACGGTATTCCGCTGGGCGGGCATTGGATAACTCCAGGGAAGACAGCACTGCTTTGCATTGGAACAGAGTCGACGGTTTTTAGGACTTTTCCGTTCAGCATTAATCCCATTCGGCTCATCCTTTGATCTACGTTCCAACTTGTCTGAAACAGACTGGCCTGTGCTTCTTGATTTAGTCGATGGAATTCGGGGCCCGCAGTCACGCGAACCATCATATTATTCGTTATCGATGGGACAAACTGAACTGGTGTAGACTGCTCTGAATAGTTTTCGTTATGTAATTGTTTCAGTGGCAAAATGTCTTCATCTTCCAACGCTCTTCCATGGAACCCTCCCAATGCAGCAGGTTGATAGGTCGATCTGGTGCCCATCACTGCTTCTACGGCAACATGCCCGGAAACGGCCAGGTAGGAGCGGCACCCTTTTAGCGCCGGACCAATGGAAATCTCGTCAGTATCTGAAATCAGGAAGGATCTGTGATGTGAGTGAACTTCATCATTGATCTGAAAATCACAATGCGCCCCCGTTAAAGCGATAACAGCCGGTGCATCAGACGAAAATTTGGCACCGCTCAAAGCGATTTCCAAAGCAACATCACTTGATCTATTTCCGACTAACCTGTTTGCCAATGCCAAGGACAGACTATCAGCTGCACCCGCGGCGGGTACGCCGATATGCCTGTACCCACGAAAGGGTGCACTCTGTAAAGTCGTTTGCAGACCGGCTTTGACAACACGCAAACTCATATCAGTTCTTCGAATTCGTTTTTGTCTATGGCAACAAAGCGCACAGTTTGACCAGCCGACAGCATGGCTGGAGCTTGGCTATTGGCATCAAAAAGTTTTGCCGGAGTTCTAGCGATAACTGGCCAGCCGCCGGGACTGTCGAAAGAGTAAACACAGCTCTGATGTCCGATTATGCCTATTGATCCTGCCGCAACACTCTGTCGTGGTTGGAGGAGGCGACCGATTTCGGGAATAGTATCTTCGGTTTGCAAATACCCGAATCCAGGCATGAACCCCAGCATGGTGACGGTGAATTTTAATGCGCTATGCCAGTGTGCGATGTCGCCCGGTTTGATTCCCACGCGATCCGCAACCAGATGCTGATCTGGACCAAAATCTGGATGGTAGCAAACCGGGAGCTGGACTTCCGAACTTTCCCTTTTGGAGGTTGGTGCGATGGAAGCCAGTTCTCTCTCAAACAACGCCTGCGCTTCATTGGGCGTTAGCAAAAGCGGATCAAACTGCACGGCAACGGAGCGCAGCCCACCGACAACTTCAATCCAGCAATCGTGCTTTCGCATTTGATCGCAAAGACCATATATGGTCTCAAGATCAGAACAATCGACTGTAAGCCAATCATCACATATGTGGATTTGTTTATTCGCCAGGGCCACAACTGATAGACTCTATTCGAATTCCCGCTTGTTCCAGTTTTTTCCGCATCGCCTTGGCTGTTTCCAATGCGCCATTGCTGTCCGAATGGAGGCATAATGTCTGCGCCGAAACGTGAATGGCGTTCCCCTCGTTTGATATGATGGGCTTGCCCATTGCCAGAGCCACCCCTTGCTTCAATCGTTCCGCATCCTGCTCGATTACTGCTCCACTTTCGGTTCGCGAGACCAAGCGGGAATTATCAGTATATTGTCGGTCAATAAACGCTTCTGCAATGAAAAGGGCGCCAGCTGACCCCGCTTTTTTTTGTAATAACGATTGTGGCATTCCGACCAATGGCAGTTGTTCGGAGATCGCTAGTTTTACCAAAATATCGGCCAGATGTTCCTGATCCTGAGCATCGTTGTAAAGTGCGCCATGAGGTTTGATATGGTGCAACTGCATAGCAGTTTCCGCGGCTGCGGTTTTAATAGCTCGCAACTGGCTTTTCAGAGATTTTTCCAAATCTGTATCGGAGATGTTAATGCTAAGTCGGCCGAAATTTTCTCGATCCGGATAGGAAGGGTGCGCGCCGGCTGCGACAGCCTTCTCCTTCGCAGCAACCAGCATTCTCTTCATCAGCACCATTGATCCGGCATGACCACCGCAGGCAATATTACAGCTGGATACAATGTTCATCATCGCAAGATCACGAGCAACAGCTTCTTCGCTTTCATCTTCGCCCAAATCCGCATTCAGATCGATGCCGTCGTTCATGGCCAATATCCAAGTGCACGCAATATCAAACGGGCTCCGAGCATGGTGGTAACAAGCAATATGATACCACCTGTTATATTCGCAATTGTGCCGTTAGCATGCACGCCAAGCAATGCTTTGTTGTTCGCTAGCTTTAGGAGAAACAGGGTGACAATCGGCAACAACAATCCATTGGCGACTTGAGCCACCAATATGATTTCAACCGGGCTATAGTTCAGGCTAGCAACAATCCCGCCAACCAGAAGCACCGCTAAAGCCGTAAGACGGAAGACATTGAATCGCTGGTCTTGCGGTTCCTTGTTCAATATTTCTTGCAAGATATAGCCGGTTGCCAGCGGTGCGGTTATTGCCGAAGTCAATCCCGCAGCGAACAAGCCAGCACCCAATGCTAAAGCGGCAAAGCTTCCGAATATTGGGCTGATCTGTTTTGCCATATCAACAGCATTGCTGATTTCTGCATCGCTGCCAAACATGGCGCCGGCGGCAGTGGCCAATATGGTAATGGAAACCAGTCCGCCAATTCCAATGGATATGAGATTATCTGTTTGTGCTTCGACCATCTGGCTTTCATCTTTCCAATGATCTTTGGCGGTCGCTGCGTGCAAGAACAGATTATAGGGTACGATGGTCGTTCCGATCAAAGCAATTGCGGTTAACAGGCCGCCGTCAGGAATCTGAGGTTGCAATCCGCCCAGCAGAGCGAACATGTCGGGCTTTGTCAGAATGAATGTAAGAATGAATGAGAGGCTCATGAATAGAACCAGGCCTATGAGTGTTTTTGTAAGCCATTTTGGATTACCCAACATGATTAGCGAACCAGCCAATAACATAATGACGAAAACCAAAGCGGTTTTTGCTTCATCAAGCGAACCATCTCCGATCGCTTGCAAACCAAGCACGGCACCTGAAATGTTCCCAGCCTCATAAGCTGCGTTGCCCAATGCCAGCGCAGTTAACAAAATCAGGGCAATCAAACTTTTGAGAACCGGGTTTGAAATGCTTTGCATCATGGCCTGTGCCAAACCCATTTTGGACACCAATGCGATCCGGACTGCGAACGATTGCAATATGATAGTAGTGACGGTTGCGAACACCAATGCCCAGACTAGAGCAAATCCGAAGCTTGCACCGGCCAAGGTGCATGCAGTAACTGTGCCGGGGCCAATAAAGGCTGCCGAAACCATCATACCTGGTCCAGGTCTAAATTTTTTCAGATTTATCAAAATATTGTCATCCTTGGGCGACGTCTGGCCAGGGCCATGGCTTTTCCCGGAACCATTTAGTGATCACATATTTTGTTCCGCTGCGAACCTTCATGCCGTGATGCAGGGACAGGCCGTTTGGACTGCCATCCTCTTTCATATTGTTCCAGCAAAGCAGTGTGCCAGTCTGCGGAGCAAAACTTTTCCTGAACTGTGTGAACCGTGTGGCGCCACCGGCCTCCGGCTCGTTCAAGTAAATCATGAAAGTCCAGGTTCGCTGACCGGAAACGGAACAGAATTTCTGAAAATCCTGACCGTGTGGATCAAAATAGTCGGTATGTGCCTTAAACTCTTGCCCCACGCCATATCGCTGACCTTGAAGCGGTTCGCCAAAGATTGGATCAATATCCCCAAAGTTGCAGATCTTATCATCTATCTTTGCGACAAAAGGGTCATTGTGATCCAAATCGCACGTTTCGCTTGTCCGGAAATAGTCGTCACCATTGGGGTCCGCGATGGTGGATGGGCGGCGATCACGGTCTACTAGCTGGATAAGTTGCTCACATTCGATCGGCCGCAAGAAATTTTTTACCAGGCACAGCTCCACCTGTTTTTGCGGGAAACGCTGCACCTTGCCCAAAGACACAAGATAGTCCGCTGACGTTGTATTTGATCCGACCATGCGAATATAGCCTCTCTTCTCAATCCAGATTATATAAAATGCCGGACATCGCAACCGCTCTTTCGGGCTAATACAGAAGTCGATATAGAGAGAATCATGAAACCAGCGACTACCGACCTTGTTCAGAAAAACGGATTTACGTTGATAGAGATGATGGTTGCACTGCTGATTTTCTCGATGCTTTCTGTCGCCGGCGTGGTCTTGTTGCGCGGGGCAGTGAATAGTGATGAGGTAACGGCCGAAAATCTGGGCGAGATGGCTGAGATGCAGCGCTTTGTTTCACTCATAGAAGCAGATCTAAATCAAGCAGTTGCCAGACCTCACCGCGATCAAAATGGTGATCGCACGACCGCTTTCTCAGGACCGCAAGATGGCAGCTCAGATTCGTTTCTGAAATTCATTAGTGGTGGCCACAGCAATATTAACGATGCGCCGCATTCCAATCTTCAACGTGTTGAATATCAGTTGAAGGATCAGACAATTGCGCGACTTCACTACACGATGGCCGATGGCGGAACGATTAGTGAACCAGCAAAACTAATCTCAGGCATTAGTTCTTTGGAAGTCCGTTACCGGGATAAATCCGGTCTTTGGCTAAATAACTGGCGGACGGAGCGACTGACCGACTTACCGCGGGCCGTGGAATTGCTATTCACCCGGGAGGGGCGTACTTATCGACATGTCTTTTTGGTGGGGACCGGATATCTATGAGAGTTCCCCAAAGAGAACAAGGTGCTGCGCTATTGACGGTGTTGTTATTGGTTGCAGTCATCGCTGTTTTGGCTGCCCATGGTATTGATCGGTTGGCAGGAGCAACAAAACTGGCTGCTAATTCTCGCGAGCTCAGTCAGGCAAAAACCTATCTGATAGCGGCTGAATCTATCGGTATGCAAAGCGCGGAACAGTTGGTTGCAGCGTCTCCAGGGCGCACGACCGATGTCGGAGGCTGGAACGGCCGTGAACAGAGTTTTCCAGTTCCAGGTGGCTTGATAAGAGCATCACTTCGCGATGGAGGAAATTGCTTTAACATCAACAGTCTGGTGCAACAAAAGCAGGATGTGTTCAGTCCGCGCCCTGAAGGAATTGAACAATTTATTCGCTTGATGGGTTTGCTTGATGTTCCGCAGGGGATCGCATTCGATATCGCGGCGGCAACAACCGACTGGCTGGATAGCGATATGATATCATCTCCTGGCGGGGCGGAAGATGATTATTATCTGCAACAGGAGGAACCCTATCGCACCGCAAATGCACCAATGGTGGATGTCAGTGAATTGAGGCCTGTGAAAGGCGTTACTGCTGATGTGTATCATCAGCTTGCACCCTGGCTGTGCGCACTGCCAACAACCGATCTGTCACCGATTAATATCAATACTCTTCGTCCGGAACAGGCCATTTTACTGGCGATGTTGTCGACTGGAAACATTGATATCGTGCGAGGGCGTCAGTTTTTGGCGCAGCGATCAGAACTGGGATTTGCCAGTTTGAACGATTTTTGGGCGCAACCCTACCCGGCGAGCCTCAACGCCTCGCCGCAGGTTCAGAGTCAGCTCAAGCTGACCACAAGATGGTTTCGACTGGATGCAACGATAGAGATGCAAAGTGCTCTGGTAGAAGAGAGGGCGCTAATCGACGCAGCACGCCGTCCGGCCAAGTTGGTACACAGGAGGCGCGGTGATGCCCATTAATTTTAAGATCATTACCTAAATGCTTGACGATTGCCACGTTCCGTCCCTATGGAACGCGCCGCGGCAAATGGTTATCCACCGCTGCCTGTGGCGATTGTAGCTCAGTTGGTTAGAGCGCCGGTTTGTGGTACCGGAGGTCGGGGGTTCAAGACCCCTCAATCGCCCCATTTGGCTTTTCTTTTCATAATGCTATGCAAATTTGCGAAATTTGCGTGACAATATAGCATTGAAATATTATTACGCGATTTCGATATTTAATTACTGACTGCCTTGGGGGCGATGCAAATGTCTGTGATGTGGGAACTACCGGATTTTGATGGGCACGAGGCCGTCCATTTTTTTCATGATGCAGAAACCGGTTTAAGCGCGATCGTCGCGCTACATAGCACGCATCTGGGTCCAGGCGCTGGCGGAACACGGTTCTGGCATTATGAAAACCAGGAAACCGCAGTTACCGATGCATTGCGGCTATCGCGTGGCATGAGTTTCAAAAATGCGATGGCGGGATTGCCCATGGGTGGTGGCAAGGCTGTAATACTGGCTGATCGGAATCGCACAAAGACACCGGAAATGCTGGCTGCCTTTGGTCGGATGATCGAGTCACTCGGCGGAAAATATGTAACTGCCGAAGATGTCGGTATGACAGCGGCAGATATGGTCGCGCTTACCAAAGAGACAAATTTCGTTTCCGGGCTTCCCGTGGAAAATTCCGGTGAGGCCGGGGGAGATCCGGGACCATTTACGGCCATGGGTGTCTATCTGGGTGTGAAGGCCGCGGTTAGGTACAAGCTTGGTCGTGATGATATGGAAGGCGTGCATGTCGCCATCCAAGGCGTAGGCAGTGTTGGCGGCGGCTTGGCTCGGTTGCTTGCCAAAGATGGTGCGGAGCTGAGTATCGCAGATATC
>Ga0316204_10002858_pt1 | contig 37139 bp, 27 predicted proteins | sample 6monrhotite_MG_2_FD_205661 | JGI IMG/M metagenome (GOLD analysis project Ga0316204, IMG submission 205661) | Microbial mat bacterial communities from mineral coupon in-situ incubated in ocean water Damariscotta River, Maine, United States -... | ecosystem: Environmental > Aquatic > Marine >... | reverse complement strand
CTTTTATTTTTGCTTCAATTGCATTACAGAGTACACCCAAAGAATCTCTTAAGGTACCACAACGATCTGGATCATCGACCGGCATGTTTTTGATAAAAAGCGTGAAGGTATCGTAACTAATAAACAGCCGACTACCCATGGTCAAAAAGCGATCCCGCTTTCTCGCCATCTCTATTACGTTGGATTCCAAAGGTGAAATTTCTCCTTCAGCATTAAAATTGCGAATTCCTTCAGCAGTATGAATTTGTATCGTACAGTTAAGATTATAAGCTTCCCCCGTCAAATTAAATAACAATTCAAAGAGCTCAGAATAATTTTTCGCACCAGTACTGGTTTTATAGAATTCCAGAATCTGCCCCAAATCGCCATAAAAATTCATGATTTGCATGGTGGCTTTTTGAGACTCTTGTACCTGCTTGTCCAGTTCTCGATTTTTATTGCGACGTTTGACTAGCTGATTAATCTTGTAGATTAACTCTTCTGACCCCAATGGCTTAGCTATGTAGTCATCAGCACCAGCAGTATACCCCTTAATTTTTTCCTCTAATGTACTAAGTGTTGAAACAAAAATTAGAGGAAGATCATTTGTATCTTCGTTTTCACGAATGCGCCTGCAAAATTCATAACCATCCATTTTAGGCATTAAGATATCAGACAGAACAATATCAACTTCCGATTCATGCTCTATAACCATCTCAAATGCTTCTTGACCATTATTCGCTGTTATAACATTATAGCCGTTATGCTCCAGTAGAACCTTATGTAACTCGCACAGCTCTGGCTCATCATCGACAATTAATACTGTTCTTTGTTTATCTGTCATTTGTTTTCTACTACTTTTTAAAAAAATATATTCTAATGAAGTTAAAATTTTAGTTTGGAGAAAAATGAACATTTAACTTTTTTCAAAAAAAACTCAGAAAATTTTTCACAGTGAGAGATAATAATGACTATGCGCACTACCCAAACAACCCTAGTGGCGTATATTGATGGCCAAGCAACATATTATCAAGATCACTGTTGCCCAGATGTTGCCATAATATATCACCCATAATATCTCTATAATCGACAGTAAAATCCAAGTTTCGCCCACGATATAACTGATCAGCGGCTAGACCCGGCCATTCACCATAAATTCCGCCATGCATCAACATCCCTACAACAAAACAAACAGATGCGTTTTGCTTAGCAATTCGTCCGAATTATGTACACGCCATAATAACAACATTGTTCATTTTTTCATCCAGGAAACATGATAAAGTTTAGTTTTCAGAATACAATTACCCCCACTCCCTAGCCCATTCAACTCAAAAACCACCGAAGCACAGCAGGCTCTACAGTATTATCAAACACCGTAATTTGAACGTTACCAGCAGACCACTCATAGAAAGTTGATCGACTAAGCTTTGGGCTAGACACTCAGCCACCATTAAAAAGCTTCGTTCTAAAATAATATCTCCTGCCTTCTCCCAATCCATTCAATTGAAAAATCACTTGCCCATTATTATCTGTTACATTCCTTTTCTCCACGCCTCACTACCATCTTGAAGAATTTCTAGGGCTAACACATCAATATTAGAAAGGGGAGCTTCGCTTATTCCATTGAAAAGTTTAATCTGAAAAGTATTTGATGCAGCAGCATAGGAGTTAGAATTTATTAGCACCACCAAAAACACAAGCATAACGACAGAAAAAATAATAGTGACATTAGATAAGTTCCTCTTCATATTATCAATCTCTGCATACCTTATTTTTCCCTGCTGTTATTACTTTCTTTTGCAAATCCAATTTGTTTTTATTCGCAACGCAAGAATCAAACCTTGCATATTATGTTTATTGATTTATCCGCAGACTTAGTTCGCATCATGAAACGGAGCAATCTTAAAAATTATAAGAAATGTTGTTTATCCCTGAATAAAGCAATAATGCATTTTATAAAAATCAACATTAGTTTTTCCAATATCTTTAGTTTTAAAAAATATTAATGCTTAATACATGCCACGTATCATCGATAACTTTTCAATCAAATTAATTATTTGATTTATCTAAATAATGTAAATATATAATTGGGATATTTTTCAGGTTGTTATCTTTACTTTTCGCCTCATAACAGAATACGCTACTTACTTGACTCCAATAGCAACTATCTTTATTGAGTTTTTAAAGAAAATAGAGGAAAAATAAACCATCGTTTGTTTACGGCGTTTTATGTGATTTCAATAAAAATTTCGGAATTCTATAGAACACGAGCATGAACGTTGCGTTACTTAGGTGGATGATGTTACGCATGCACCATAGGCGTAACTTTGTTCAAACACGGCCCCCCGCCAGCGGGGGAATTATTGTGTTTTTTTGCCTGGCTTATGGGTCGACGATATTACAACACCATCTTGCTAGCGAGATGCTGAGCCACGTGTTGAAATACATCCACAAGATAGACACAAGGATCCACTTCATGCAATTTACAGCTGTAAAGCAGTGTTTGGACGATGCCTAGATGGTGCACACCGAGCTCTGTCCGACTAAATAAGATAACCGGGAGTCTCTAATTCCTCAGAACACCTAGCATGCGGGTCCGCACTAGTGATGTAGAAATAGCCAAATGAAGAGGAATCTATTATCAATAAATTAAAATCACTACCATCAGGTTTGGCCTTAACAAACTTTGAAAGCATTCGGATATTTTCTTTCAACCCAAGTGATCACACAAGAATCTGGACGGATATCGTACGCCGCTAAATTCACCTACGGTAACAGAAACAACGATGTATTTGTCGTGAATGGATTTTATACTACCGTTGTCAATATTCACAATCCGCATTATTTGCCTGACCAAGGCGTAACTTTTTTTAAACAAGGCTGTGCGTGTTAGAACACAAAGAGCCGGTGAGTTAGGTAAGATATCGCTGAAAAAAGCGAACTGTTCTCGCCTGATGGAGCTCTGGAGGCCGATTGCCAGGATATCAGAAACCTTCTCGGCCCGCCCGAATCAACAATTCCATTTATTGAGGTTTTTTTGGCTATAGAAGTAACACCTCAGGTTTCAAATCCACAGAGTATATTAACAGCTCCACCACTTGATGTAGTTGGCGTCTAACGGTACACGAACAGTCTGGTGCATCAACTCAGGATGGAAATAGCATTGATGTGGAGAAATATGAGCCAACATACATACATCTTTGGTAAACCATTTCCACAATAGAAGTTAAATCGTGTAATCAGAATTCATTAATTTCCTAAGCTAAGTCGTTGAGACGCAAATCACTTTATTAAACTAATAGATTGGAGATTTACACACTCACGTAGCCGAGAAATCACACTGAATTTCCTTTAGAAGCCAACTTTCCAAAAAATAGGGTTTTCACTAAATCAACTAATTCATTAAACAATTGTCGCGCTACCAAAAAAATCGTGAGCATATAGCTTAAGATCCCAGCTACTGCGCAGGCTATTAAAAACATACCTTCTTTCACTGGGAATATTGATTTCATCAATATCAGCACACCCACTAAAACGAGTGACCCAAGTATCGCCGGAAACATTTGAGCGATGTAAGTCCTCCAATCTATTCTAATAACATGATGAACAAACGCTAACTTAACCGGGATCATTACATATACCCCAATTACCATTGCAGTTAATATCTCAACAATACCTGACTTCGCTAACACAACAAAAATAACGATTTTAATGGCTAAATCTAACAAAGATATAATGAGTAACAAACCTGGTTTACCCATTGCCACCATAACCGTTCCTGTAAAATACATGACACAACCATTGATTCCCAAAAATGCAAGCACCTGAACGATAGGGACGCTTTGTTGCCACTTGTCTCCAAACAAAAATGGCACAAGTTCATTAGCAAGTATCACCATACTCACAAAAACCGGAAATGAAACCATACTCACTAACTGTGTTGTTTTATAGAACGCCTTCCGAAATTGTTCTGGGTTCTTCTGCAGTTTAGAAAAAGTTGGAAGCATAACCTGACCTACAGTATTTGTTACCAACTGCATGATTATATCTATCAACCGACGACCGATTGTATAGTAACCAAGAGATATCGCACCCAAAAAGTAGCCGATAAAAAGATCTGGTATTTTTTGGTTAAAAAATGCCACCAATCTAAATCCAATCATATTACTAACAAAGCCCAACATGTCCTTGGCGCATATGAAAGAGAAACTAAGTCGCGGTCGCCAACTACTTGCTACCCATAGCGCGAGCATTCCTACAAAACTAAATGCCAGTTGCTGCCCAACTAAACTCCATACTCCATACCCCTGCCAGGCCATAGCTACGCCGACAATACCACTTATTAATGCCGCCAATAACGAGCGGGCCGCTAGACTTTTGAAACGAAAGTTACGTCTCAAAATCGCTTGTTGCACTCCACTTAACGCGGCAAAAATAATTGATACAGATAACACTTGTAAGACTAGTTCTAACCTTGGTTGATCATAAAAGTCTGCTGCGTAAGTCGCACCGAGCACTGCTAATAGCGTCAGCACAATAGCTGCACATATACTTAACCAGAAAGCAGCGTCTAAGTGTTCAGGCTTTAGTTCATGACGTTGAACAATAACCTCTGCAAAACTCTGTTCAACAAATACACTAACGAAAGCTGTAAACACAGCAGCCAATGCAATTAATCCAAAAGACTCAGGCCCTATGAGCCGAGCTAGGATTAAAAATACCACAAACGAAATTATTCGTGTTCCGCCACTCTGAATAGCAGACCACATAAAACCTTTTAACGTTTTTTCTTTTAAGCCCATCTATAAGTCTTTCCAAATTGGCGGATCCAACATACTATGACCATTTCAACTTTCTGGCACAGCGTAAGCATTGTTACTAAAAAATTCCTGATCTCTTGGTTTAACACCAAGACATCTTTCGAAACGATTAGCGAGGGAAAATCATTTTAAATCAAATTTTTCGATACCTTTCCCTTGAGACCAATAACCGAAGCTATTCATCGAAAAGGTAATCAAAATGAATTGCGTAGTCGATATTCTTTTCTAGGACTGCATAATCCTAAATTAATCAGTTGGATCACGATTTATTGCACAAGCTCTTGGCTTTGCACACTAAACTCGCGCCCAAATGATTAATCTAGGATTATGGAAAAAGCTCTTCTATTTTTTCATGAGGAAACATTTTCTGACTTCACCGCTCATAAAGTGTTTACTTACAGTAAAATTTTTCAGTCCAACCAATCTATTCAGTAAAACCTGCTCAAGTAACTCATGTTCAATTATCTACAATTGCTTTAAGATACTCACCAGCTTTCGCTGCACGCAAACGATAGTTTGGTATTTCACGAGCAAGATGCGACCTGATTTCGTCTGCTTGAGAAAGAAGCTTAGTCACCCTGTCCCTTAAAGATTCAGGCGAGAGCTCATCCAATGGAAGAACCCAATCTAGATTGTTAAATATATCTTTGTTAATCCCTTCAGCTTTCACACTATAGCCTAAAGAAAGCGTGGGCACTTGTGAGGAAAGAGCTGCGATTGTTGCATGTGTGCGTGCGCCTATAAAAACATGTAATTTTGAAATGACCCATTTGCTTTGTGAAGCATTGTAGTGTGAAGGTAACACAACGATTCGGTTATTTGTTTGGGGCATTTTTGATAGAACGTCTGATAAAAATGCAAAGTCATCACTATTGCTAGTGAAAACATGAGGTATTAATAGAATCGGCATATCGACTGCTTCATCTAGAGCTTTTAGTAGCTCAGCTGCTTGCTGAGTCCAACGCTCGGGATTCTGTGAATATATTGATAGAAGCGGCGACAGATTGAACCCAAGACAAGGCTCATTTATCATTTGCTGTATTTCTTCCGGCAACTCTGGTTGCTGCGTCTCTAGGGTAAACGCAGGATCTGGCGCCAATTTAACGTTGTCAACAACACCAATCTGTTCCAGGTATTGCTTTGACAGACTCTCGCGAACACATATAAGATTAACTTTCTTAAGAACAGTAGCAGCATACTGTTCCAACTCGGGGTCTTTCGTGAACGGTCCGATAGACGCACCCCATATCACCGTTGGAACGCGTCTTCTGTGAAGCTTTTCTAAGGTGTTGAGTTGTAACCTCGGAAGCCCCTTACCATAATCAAGCGATAAGTTATCCCCACCCAGCACCAAGCAGGCAGTCGTCTTTGGCAACAAGGACGAAAAGTAAATATCGCGACCTGTACCCAATGTTCTATGCACCCTGTTAGTGATCCACTCCGCAGAAAAGCGTTTAGGCGGACATCTTGGCGAAATATGTTGCAAGTTTTCTGCAAAAAAAATGTCTCTGTCTGTCAACACATCTTTTGTGTAATGAGGGCAACTTGCGAAATCACTCACACCAAAGGACTTATTAACCAACCCCATCGTACTGAGAAGGATAGCTTCACATCCACGATTCAGTAAAGGACCATTACCATAAAGAACAAAAAATGGCTTGTCAGTTTTGACACTACGGTTCATATTGAACTTAACCTCTTATATTTTAATTTTAGAAACTGAAAATTTTTTAACAGAACAGCTCCGAGCCTCAATGTTGATAATCAAAAAAACATAACCCACGAACACTTCACAAGCTTTTGCAGGATATGCCAAACACTAGTTATGAAAAGGCTCTATCAATCAGACGATAGACTAATCGCAGATCTTTCGGATCACCATTTTCAAGAAATTTTCCTGTTTCAGAATCTGTAAAAAATAATGGGTGGCGACCCTTTACACCTGAGTAAGGATACCATCCTTTCGAGATATCTTCTGTCAAGGGGGAAAAGTTTTTGTTCTCAAGTATTGCAAGATTTCGTCTTCCTGAAAAAAATACACTATCTGGCTTCTCAATGCGTATATCGGGGAGCAAATGTTCATATCTTGCCCCTTCAAACAAACTTCGATAAGGAGAGGCTTGCATGTTGTGGCTACGCCAAACCGGATCCTCATTAAATGAATCACATATTTCTTTCCGCAGCTCGTCCAAATGATGCCCCTCTGCAACCGGCCCCCCAAAACGACGCTTATCATTAATATAAATGCCAGCAAAATTACCAGAATCAAAAAAGTTACCAAATGCCAACGTTGATTTCTTGTTGAAGTTTGTATACGGCTCCAATTTGCGCGATTTCTTTTTCCTTATCCCAAGCAACCTTCTCACCCGCGCAGGGCCGCGTGTCGCTATTTTTCTTGCATATTTATTCCAATAACTAGGCTGCTTCTGCCAACCTCGAGCCGCCAAAAACACATCTACGTTAGCCTCGTGTTTATATGACTCTATTCCATGATCTGCTGTGAAAATATATTGTTTGGGGTTAAGGGCATTAAAGATAGACTCAATGCACTTATCTAAGTATTTAAAGTGATTAATAATAGCCGTGCGTACATAAGAATCTCCGTGATTAGAAGCACCGAAGGGTTTTTCTTCGTGCTCCTTCCATATCTCTTCGATTTCAGACATCGCTAGATACTGCAGCTCTACAGATAACCTAAAACAAACAAACCCAAAATCTGGTTTAAAATGATTACTCAGTTTAATAAACGAATCTACCTGAGTTTGAAGGGCATTTTCCAAATTTTTCAGGAACAAACTGAGTCGCTTATGTTTCTCAGGACCTCTGACATCAAATATATAATTTTCTTGTTCCAATATCCTTTTAACAGCAGGCGGCCAGACCATATTTCCAGGTATACCTTGAGCACCACTCGCTCCTCCCCCTCCACCAGATACAAAAAAACCTTTCACTTGTGCCGCGGGGCCAGTTGTGGGTATGTTTTGGATACCTACATCGAACCCTCTTTTATTCAATAAGCTCCAGAGAGGAACTATTCCATCGTTTTCCAATGATCCAGATGTGCAACTGAAACTTGGTGTAAACTCATAAGTACCATCGAGTTTCGGCCACAAGTACAAACCTTTCGTTTCACTACCATGTAGCCCTGTTAACATTTCGGCCCAACCGCGACTAAGTAAATCTTCTTCGAGAGCCAATGACATGCCATCTTTCAAAAGCTGTTGAGTAAAGGGCATATCCATAGATCGAATTATCCGTTGATCTGCCCCATCCAAGCCTAAAACTAACATCTTCATATCTTTCTCCGAAAGAATTTGATCGTCTTAATATTTAACAATCTACACAGCCATCTTGTCAGTTAAATTTACTCTCGCTGCTTGTGAGCCCATTGATAAACCCTTGGATAGCTCGCTAACAATGCATCTAATCTGAGCTTCAGATAGGTCCAAACTTCATGGCGAGAGCGGCATCTAAATCTCGTCAGCAACTCCTTTGCCTCACTAACATTTCCGTCACGTAATTTTCGTCGAGCAGCCAGCATCGCATAGTAAGCCAAGATTCGTTCAAGCATAGATTTATGTGATACAGGACAGCCCTCTCTTATTGACTCTGGATCAATGAGCATGGGCCAGATTTTTGAACGATCCATTCCCAATTCCGACGCGTCAGTCCGATACCACATCAAAGGAGCTGGATCACGATAGATGCAATATTTCAACATTATTTGCAACCACAGGTACGCATCTTCTCCGAAAAGAGACCGATTTTTTTCATAAAATCCACCGCACTGCTCGATAGCCTCTCTTTTGCATAACACAGCACCAGAGTGCATAAAATCTATTGCGGTCTTCGCTTCCTTGCCGGTAATATTAACAGGCATTTTCCACTCGCCCGGAGCAATACCCCGATCTCTATAAAACTGCTCTCGGCTGACGCGATGCTCGGTGATATAATGCCCATGTATTGTAGCGACAGTATCAGGATGGTCATGCAAATTCTTTATTGATAGCTCAAGGAAATTGCGATCCCATTCATCATCCGCATCGAGAAAAGCTAACAGTTGTCCACAACTAGCACGAATTCCAGTATTACGAGCAGCACCTGGTCCGGCATTTTCTTGAGATATCAATTTTATACGTTGATCTTCGAAGCAAGAGACAATCTTAGCTCCGTTATCCGTAGACCCATCGTCTACCACAACAACTTCGAAATCCCCAAACGTCTGCATCAATACCGATTCAATAGTGCGACGGACAAATTGTTCTTTGTTATACAATGGAATTATTATAGAAACTAACGGTGAGGATTTCTTATTTATCATTTTTTGCCTTATTTCATCCGAACTGAATACCTATCAGGCACCTTCACGGGCAACAACGTACGTTACTGCCATTTCACAATTAAATGAACTTTAAACCCACTTAACAAAAGCATCTACTTGCTTTTAAATATTGTAGGCATATAGATTTAATAGCACTCAAGGCTCTCGCACATGCACTACTTGATCCGCTGCTAAGTTTTGAAGCACTTGAACTTCTCCGCTAGGCCAGTGGATTTCTAGCTTATCGACTTTTTGATAAGCGCCGAGACCAAAGTGCAGTCTCTTGTGATTCTGAGAGTATAAGTGCATGCCACCGTTTTGCTCTCTGAGCTGAATCACAGAACCGGTTGTTGCAAGCACTCGTGCTCCAATTCCATCTCTGTTTGATTTCACACCTTCCAAATCGAGCTGTATCCAATGATTCCGATTGCCTGCAGCCTTACTAGAATTCCTAAACAGCTGGTGTGGGCCTTTATCAAATGGAACACAACACTGACCATTTGTAACGAATACATCCAAGAACCCATCTTCATCATAATCAGCGATGGCAACACTTTCTCCTAACCCCCAGATACTTCCAGATGCGCCAGCAGCATCTGGAATCCACTCAAATGTGCCATCACCCTTGTTTTTATAAAGCACATTGTTAACGTTGGCGGCTTGCCCAGTACACGCAAGGTATAAGTCGACATCCATATCATTGTCGAAATCACCTGCAGCAACTGAAATACACGACGTTGGGAGGTCTAATCCTGCTTGCTCGGACTTGTCTTCCAAACCAGCATCTGACGCAATCATAAGAATATCCTTCAGACTGGGTGCATAAGGCTCAAATCCCAGTGGAGTCAACTCTCTTATGCCTCTATCGGATGTAATGATTACTGAAAACTTGTCCCAAACCGGATTTATAAAACGCACTTGCCATATCTGATTAGAACTGTCGAAACCGATAAAAAGCCCGGCTTTCTCATTGGTAATTGAGTTGATAAGGCCGTATACACTAGGATCATCCGTAGACAAACTAAAAGTTCCTTGCGCGGGATTTGCTCCCGTCGCCCCTATGAATACATCAGCAAGTTTTAACTTATTCAGAATAAATTTGAAATTTACTTCACCTTCTGCTTTAAAGTCTATTCCTTGACCACTGCTGTATAAACCATCTCCTTTAGTGGTAATAAAAGCGTGTATTGTATTTTGATCTATCTGCACAGCGTCAGAGCCAAGAGTTGGCCGACCTGGCCCACCACCCCCGAAAAACCTTTTGGTTCGCGTAGAAAATACATCTGGCCTCAGGTCCCCATTAAAATCCGCAATCGCCGAATCAACAACATCAGAGACATCGGAGAAACCAAGAGCGGGAGCAATATTCTGATAGGGGAGACTTCCACCTTCATATATGCTTTGAGGATGACTTTTTTTGTCGTGGGCCATCAAGTCCACCAACCCGTCCCCCGAAAGATCCGATAGCTGCGCAAACTCTGAAGGTTGTGATATATCAAAACCTGCGTAACTGCTCATGTCACTAAACGAACTGAAGAGTTGCTGCAGGAGAACAGACGGAGCACCTCCACCAGCTGCCCGAATTTGATTACTGATAACAACATCCAGCCAGCCATCATTGTCAAAATCAAACCAAACAGGTGTGCGACCACGGCCTTCGGGAAAACCGAGCCCTACTTCTGTGGCGACATCGATCAAAATACCTCCGTCGTTCCTATAGAAATGATTGGTGTGCCTAGAGATATTATCCCCGCCTCCAGACACTTCGAGCAGATCTTGATCACCATCGTTATCATAATCTGCCCATGCCGCCCCATGCGTGTCCGCAAACACCCAATTTGAAATTAGCTCTGAAGCTCTATCGGAGAACGTCGCATCACCTTTATTAATGTACAAGCTAGGAAACTTTAGATGATTACTCACCCACAAGTCAGGCAGACCATCACCATTTGCATCACCCCATGATGCACCCCAAGTTTCCCCTTTGTGAGAAATCCCAGCAAGTTCGGTCGTTTCCTCAAACTGTAAATTCACTTCTCTCACAGGCAGGGATGCCCCGCTTAGTGTAAAGGTTGATTGACTGACAGGCCAACGATCCTTACCGACGTAAACCGAGCCCACAGAGACAGGCTCAACTAATTCGAAACTAACATTTGCACCAACTGGAATAAGAAATGAAAAACCATCTTCGTAAATCCGTCGAGCTGTTAAATCAAATTCGATAACATAAGGGTCGCTGGTTCTTAATATATCAGCTGACTCCACACTATATGGTTGAATATTCTCAAATGGGAGGTCTGATACAATCCTTCCAATGTAGCGCTGTACATTTCCACCAGCGGAAGCTCTTAATTGCCAGCTTCCATTCGTGTCTTGCCATAAGAACAAGCCTGCATCCAAGCCTGGGTCATATTCAGGTTTTCCGGTTGACGAGCTTTGTGGAACCCAATACGCATTTGGAAAACCCAGGCCACTACCCTTGATTTTTAGTTTGTCTGTAGTGGTTATGCCATCCATCTCGAAGATGAATCCGAGCTCGCTTGGTTCATCGACAACAACATTAATACCATCCCTCCACCAATTACCTACCCATCCTTTAGCTTCCACAAAATTATCTCTGTGTGTAAAGCTGTCACTGGATTCAAAACTAAAAGGTGCAACAGATCGCAATGATGTTGAAGAAAGGATTTTAACCAAACCTAGGTGTTTGTTAGCATTGCTTCGCCACTCAACGTTAACTTTGTCATCAGCTCCGGTCTTTTCAATCAAGAATCCCCAGCCCTTATCGTTCCAATTCACTGAGCCTTGTTCAAGCTCTCCAGTCGATATTACCCACCCTACTGGCGAAAGCGGCTGCCCAGTGGCGCCCACATGAAGATAACGTGGGTTCACTTTTCCATCTTTTTCAACTGAGATGAGAATCTTGGCTCCTTGAGGCACTCGAAAATTAACACCATCCTCCCACGAACCAACATAGGCATCCAGGGAAAACCCATGAGATTGCTCAATCAGCTCATCGTCTATCTCCAAGCTGTACCCAGATACCTCAATCATTGGCTCGCTCGATAGAAGCTTTATCGTGAAATTCGTCAAAGTACCATCACCGTTAACCCGCAAATGATAAGGCCCATCAAAAGTAGTTTTCCAGAGAAAAACCCCTTCGTCCACACCTGGCTTATAAGTTGGTACACCATTAATATCGGGTGATATTGGCTCAACCACATGAATTAACTGGTCAGCAGGAACATTCTTTAGCTCCTGTACAATTCCGCTGGGCCAATTTATTATTATTCTTTCAACCTTGTTATTATTCGCAAGACCAAAATGAATCCGCCTATGATTTTGCGCGTAGCGGTGCATACCACCATTTACTTCACGATATTGAGTAACTCCGCCTGCTGTTACTAACACTGTTGCCCCAATGCCATCTCGGTTGGAGACAACCCCTTCAACGTCAAGTTCTATCCAGTGATTTTTATTACCAAGATTTTTGTATAACTGATTAGGTCCTCGAGGAACGGTTGGAGGTCCGCTTGGTAGGCTTTTACCATTCGTGATAAATAGATCTAGAAACCCGTCAACATCAAAGTCAGCAGCTATTACAGTCTCCCCCCGACCAAGTGCAGTACCCGCCGCCCCTCCTGCTCCCAATTTGCGAACAAAAACACCGTCACCTTGATTCTCTAGCAGAATGTTGTCTATGTTACTTATGGGGCCAGTACATGCCAAATAGATATCTAAGTCCATGTCATTATCAAAATCACCACTCACACCTGAAACACAAGCAGTCGGATCAACTAGCCCCGCCAACGCACTAAACTCTTCATACCGACCATTATTAAACTGCCAGAGTTGATCTCGCAATGCTCCGTTATCCTGCGTGAACCCCATTGGTACAACATTTGATATAAGCGCTGCGCTTGTAATCATCGCATTCACGTTATCCCAGGGCTCATTTTGAGTTGCTCTATTGCTTGATAAGCGCATGTTCCACAACTCATTTATAGGATCATAGCCAATATAAAGACCTGTAACCTCTCCTGGTGCATGTGGCATCAAACCTTGAGTTCCAACATCTTTATTGGATAGTGTGAACTGCAAGCTTTCCGGGTGGACGCCTTGAGCACCAATATAGATTTTATCCAAGGGGAAACGCCCAAAATAAAATCCGTAAGGATCAAGCTTAAACGTCAATTCTCCAATTGACTTAAACGCAATACCTTTCTCTGATTTTTCACTAAAAAGACGGACTCTCAAATCTGCATCACCACTCTGCGCAAATCCACTTGTATATGACACCGCTCTTACAACAAATAGATCCGAGTGAAGGTCGCCGTTAAAATCCCCTGTGATTGTATCGAGCATATTTGTCTCTGGCCCGATTCCTAACCCGTCGGAAATATCTGTAACACCATCTTCATTAACATCGTATATTTTCAATTCAGAAGCACTCGTGGCAACTAAATTCAAGCGACCATCCCCAGAAAAATCAGATAGCTGACCAAAATTATATTTCGACTCAGTCTCAACATCTACATCAAAAAATTTTTCCACAAAGCCATTTTTTGTTTGCTGCAAGAAGTGCGATCCACCATATGCCACCACAAAAAGATCCAAAAGACCATCATTGTTTTGATCTAGCCAAACAGGCGCCCTCGCTTCTCCACAGTCGAAAAAGAATTGCGATAACGATATATTACTCAAACCCATATCATCATTTTTAAATAAATTCACACATGGATGATTTGACCGACGATTAGCCGGTAGCCCAATTGTTTCTAACAAATCCATGTCACCATCATTGTCAAAATCTGCCCACGCCGCACCATGCGTGTGAGTCAATAATGAAACATTGGATGACAGAGCTTGACTGGCAATATCTCTAAACATTTGGTTTTCATCGTTCATCCAAAGTCCTGGACGAAGAATATGGTTACTTAACCACAAATCTGGCCTTTGATCATTATTGAAATCTCCCCAAGCTGCACCCCAGGTATCGGTATGCCCCCCTGGCTTAACAGGTCCATCTAATACTTCTTCAAATCTAATATCAGCCAAACAGAAACTTGATGCGATAGACAGAAATATGAGAAATATCCCAAAGATATATTTTGTAAAACGTCTACAGTAATTCATCAGCACTTCCTTGAGTTGTAATTTTTTTGTCGTTAAATTAAAGTTCATGTCGGCTAATATTATCAAGTCGGGAATAAAGAATACCCTCGAAAATAGTCTGTTGGCAGCAGGGAAGCTGCCGCCAAGCTTACACGGATGTATTTATAGCGTGTATGTTTTCGAGGGTATTCTTTGTTTCCGTTTCATTAGTAATTTATCGTATTGTGAAGAATCGTAATATGGAACACCGCAGCGTTATTATTGAATTAACTATTGGTGCTTCACTAAGATTAACTACATAACCTTTAAACGTGTCATTCGATACCACCCATCAGCACCACGCCCTTCAACCGCTAAGCTTACTTCTGGAATTTTATAAAATGGGTCCAATATCCCTATCGCCAGATCATATTCTCCAGGCTCTACGTTTACCGAAAACTCAAGAGCCTCCAGCACATGATGCTCACCAGGCAACCAAGATGATAGCTTCGCATTTGTGTTAAGCACTATCTTTTTGTTTGTTGCGGAATTAATGAGCCTAATAGATAATAGATAGTCTTTATAAGGCGGTGCTACACCAACATTTTCAAATAACAAATCAACTGGAAGCCGACTTTTTGCATCTACCGAACTCGGAATTTTTAATGAGCGTAGCACCAATCTGTAACCACATGTTCTCAAAAAATCATCAAGCAACTCGATGTTACTGTCAGCAATATCCAGCATTTTTCCGTGGCAAGTAGTGCTATGCATATCGAGAGCAGCTCCGAAAACTTTTTTATAGTTTACTTTTTGCCATAATTTACGGTTCCCAGGTTCGAAGGATACAGGCCCCTTTTTCCAAGCCTCCTGCAAACCGAGTTTTTTTAACATCTCAGGAAGCTTATATGTATAGCCATAACCAAGCCCATCCCAACGCCATCCCGCTCCAGAAGCTATTGCATAATCAAGAGCCCTAATCTTTGCTGACTGAACAGGTATTTTTTTTGGTACGCTACCCCAATAACGACGATACCAATCAATAATTTTTTTTGCGTTTGTCAGAGTCGGCATTGGTACTTTTTTTCCCGTTGCATTTACTATCGTATTACTTGTATGCCATTCACCTGAATTACCTATGTGCCCAATATCTAAGTATGACATATCTGGATGATTGTTAAATTTCTCTCCAAACGCCTTAATCAATTGCTCTTGACGCTCCAAAAAATAAGGATCGTTGTAATCTGGGGACCATCTTAGCCTCTCTGAAGCTTTTTGTTTCGCACCCTTCGGCTTGAAATAGCACATATGATATCGAGTTGCTTTCTTTTGGAACCACTTTGGTATGCCATCAAAATACGCCATAAACCGGATGGCAAGATTTTGCCCATTATCACGCGCTTTCTTCAGATGATTATCAATAAGTTCAAAATTATATTGGCCTTCTGCAGGTTCAAGTGATTTCCAATTGTATCTGAAGTATGCAATGGAGCAATTTGGGTAATTCTTTGTCTCACGGAATTTTTCATCTCCGTTAAAACAGTAAAATGTTTCGTATCCCATATCAGGATTAAGCAGAACATCCCGAATTTCCTTAGGCTTTATTATCGGCGTGTCAGCCAATATCAATATCGAGTTCGACAAGCTATATGAGTTTTTACTCAGCAACGAACCGGCAACTCCGGTGACTGCAAGCTTTAAAATATTTCGCCTTATCACATCCATTACATGTGGATCTCCACCCATCTAGCCATGATTAAATATCTTGCTAACGGGCTTCGTTCTGCTTGAGCAGATCCCGTGTATTCAATCCCAATTTAATTCGTTTATTGAGTGAAACAATCAAGCAATTTAAACGTTATGATAATGAAAAATTTATGAGGTTTTTACTTTCATGTGTATCAGTACTAAGCATATCCTCTAATGCAGCCACTTGTAATTTATTCCACTGCTTTGCGAATTCATGTGCATCGGTACACACCTTCAGATATTTTTCTGGATTATTTTCTAGCTCTCTAAGCTGTCGTACCCAGTCATTAATTGTCTGTACGACTAAAAACGCTTCATTGAAACCTTTATCCAGACCATCTACCCCCTTCTCCGTGGTAACTAAAGGCTTTGCAAAACCTAGTGCCTCAATACTCTTAATATTTAAACCTGTACCGAATAATACTGGATTGATAACAGCATCCACATCTCTATAGAGTTGCTCAATATCCTCGACCATCCCAATCTTTTCGACACCTGCAGGTGAATTTTCTACTTTGTCACAGACTTTTCCTGCTAAAATCAAACAAAGGTTTGGCAATTCTCGTTTCAACGTCGGCCAAATATCAATTAAAAAACTGTCAATGGCATGAACATTAATCGGATTATCTGATGCAAGAAAGAGAATTTTATCTTGCGACCAGGTTCGCGACTGCGGTTGAACTACATCTATCAAATGCCCAATAGTGATGACCGTTTTATTTGTCATCTTTGATAGCTCGACACTTTCCTTTTCTTGTATACCTATAACAATGTCTGCTCTGTCTAGCCCCTTTGCTTCTTCCATCATATTTGTCGAAAACCAACGCGGCTTCTGACCATTTTTCAGATACCGCTGATGACGATCAGTAAACAGGTCATGAGTGTCTATTACCTTCAAAACGTTATCATTAAAACAGTCAAAAACCTTTGAGAAAAAAACGTACTCTGCCACAATCACATCAAATTCGTGTTGCTGCTGGAGCTCGGCCACCTTTACATTTAACTGCGCGTCGTACCATTCATCTATTTGGTAATTATAGCTCATGCCTAGGCTTTGTCGTGACCATCGAGTGAAAGCAGAGTAAGCAAAAAATGGCTGGGAATAGCCACAAGATTGATATCTCTCACCCCAACATTTTCTCATTGCCGAGTCATCGCCCTTCATTTGACGAACGTGCAAGAAAACGAAATCATGACCCAGCCGCTCCAACGTTCTAAGGAAATTATAAACTCGTGCTCTATTACCGCCTTTTTTAGGGTGCGTAGGTATAGGAGACACAATCAAAATTTTTCGTTGCATTATCTACAACTCACATATAATGGTGATGTTAGGCATTATGCTTTATCCAGTGGCTCAGATTTCTGTCAAACTTTTCTTGCAGGAACTGAATCTGAGGCATGTAATAATCCGTTAGCGCGGCTCTTATCTCATCAGGCATATCTTGCGCAGGTGCTTCGTTGACTCTATCTTTATCGCTCTGCGCACTCGGCAACAGCGCTGGATCCACATCTAAAAACCTACAAACTCTAATGAGTTGCGATCTCTGATCTTTGACAATGTCGTCAAAAAACAAATACAGTATTTGCGCTTCACTAAAAGCACTCTCCCATGCCCTAATCGCATGTTGATAATCACCTCTTACTAAAACTTCTGGATGCATTGCTGTTTTCAAAATCGACTTTGTCGAGCCTAAATTATTCGGTTTTTTGCCGACTTCATGCCACAACGTTCTTCGTACACCAGACCATGCCCTTTCAATTGGATTACGGAGCACGTAGACAATCTTTAAATTTGGCAAAAGCCCTTTTATAGATTGAACCCTTGATTCAGATAGTGTTGAATAATCTGGTGTTATATCCCCTTTTAAGCGGCCCTTACCTGCAACAAACTGCGCGCCATACCAACGCCAATGAGCTTTATTATTAATGTCAAAATAAAAGTTTCTAAACCAGTTAACACCTGATTCATCCTGGTAGGTAGTTTGTCTTTTCTCATCAAAAAAGTGCAGCTCTTTCATTTTTGGCAAATAAACTTCCGGGTGCTGCAAGAGCCTTTTATAAAGCCACGTTGTAGCAGCCCGAGGCGCCCCAATTCCCAAAAAATCGGGGTAGCAAACTTCTGCGCGAGAGTAAACTGCAGTTCTCACAAGTCCGGCTCTAAGCGATAACGTCCGCTTGGAACGACGCGCTTTATTTATCAGTACTGTAGAAATAGAAGAAGTCATAAATTACCACATTAAATCCTTGAATCAGGGCGACGTCACTGTAACGATTAACATCATCAAACGCCTAACAAAAGCTATCATTTTTTATACACTAATGGTTCCTAAGATAACCCCTAAAGAGTAATAATTACTAAACACCTATCAACAAGCAATTAAAAATATTTATTTGATTTAAGCATCAAAAAAAGTGCTAAATTTATGCACCCAATAGCACTTAAGCACGTTCTTTTTTCAGTTTGCCATCCATGCCAACATCAATACTAATAAGTTTCTCATACTCTAGCAAAATATCATCCCACTGAAATTTTTCATAAAATTGTTTCTTGCTCGCCAATCGCATTTCAGCTACTTTCTCTTTATTATTATCAAGCGTATTCAAAATCTGAGCGCATTGCTCGGTACTTGGAAAATAACATGCGTCACTCCCAGCAACCCATCGATTGAATTTATTATCATGTGCAATAACAGCAGAACCAGCGCCCAGAGCTTCGACCAAAGATGGATTCGTACCACCGACTTGATGTCCATGGATATATGCTAAACAAAAATACCTGAACGCAGAAACTATTTTTTTATCATAAATCGCGCCAACGAAAATGACGTTATCATTTGCTGCCGCTAAGATTTCTTTATGGTAATTTATTCTTTCATCAAACTTCCCCAACACCACCAGCTTTGCATCACGATATTTAATCGAAAATGCTTTTACTATTTCTAGAATCGAATTTTCTGGTTCTGGCCTGGCAATTATCAAATAATAATTATCTTTTTCAAGATTAAATTCTGACAATATTGCCTCATCCGCTGTAGTTACGTCATCCGCACCGTATGGAATCATTGTGACTTTATTTTTAGTTACACGTGTAACCAGATGATTTCTAATTTCAGGGTGATCTGCTATTAAATAATTACCAACATGACAGCCAATTATTTCATTTAAATAAAACCAGGCTTTTATTGGAAAAGACCACTTCGCCCTCTTCCATTCAAGGCCATCCATGTTGATTATGTTGATTTTATGCTTAAGACGGTACATTAAATTAAAAACCGCAGTATTATAACCAAGCGTAAGCACAACAGAATCCTGCTTGATTGCGTGAAGGATCGATTTCCAATCAAAAATAATTGATCCCATCGCTCCTTCTTGTTTGACAGGTATTACGATTAGCCTAACACCTTGCCAGTACTTCTCGCAAACACTCCCCTCACCAAATTCCTGGCAATAAACTGTAACCTTCCAGCCTTTCTCAACAAGATAAAGTGAGAGTTTTTCGGCGAATGCTTCGAAACCGCCATGTGCGGCTGGTAGACCACGAATTCCAAGAATGGATATATGCTTGTTCATGTTTTATTATTCGTACCCTAACTTTTCCATAGTTTCATCAAATATTTTTTCTAACATAGGCTCCATATTGGGTTTTTTCTTGCTTTCCATCTTATAAAGCTTTTCTCTTGCATAACTAAACACATTTTCATCCAGCTCTAGCTCACAAAAATCAAAAAGATTTTTCAGTTCCTCGTCAGAATTTGCAACGAGATCTTCATAAGCTATTTTATACATAGATCTAGGATACTTTTCTTGCTGCAACATTCCTTCTCGCATGGTAACAATCCATTCAAGTATGGCGCGGGTTAAATGGTCTGTTTCAGAAGATATTAGTGAAACGACATCCTTGTAATATTCATCGCAGAGAAGAATTTGCTTTGTTAAGTAATCCCACTTAATGTTATCACGCCCCCACCAATCTTCAATTGAATCCTTCTTTGCAATTCCATTATGCTTTGACCAGCTATTTACTGAATGCACTGCATCACTACCATTACGAGTAATGAATACAATCTTTGCATCTGGAAACATTTTAAGCAGATAATCGACTCTGAAGACCAACTCTGGATACTTATCAACCAAACGTGTACCTCTAATAATTTTCAAATAACTCGAAAATATTCTCTCGGCACTACGAGTAGCAATATTACTCACATCCTTTTCATTTAATCTGTAAATACCGCCATCTGCGATATAATCACCACTAATATCGTGCCTACTATCAATGATTTCCCAAATTGCTTTAGGCTCATTTAAGAAACCAACATCTTTGTGGACTGATAACAATAGACCCAATATAGTCGTACCTGATCTACCCATGCCCACGATAAAAACAGGTTTGATTGTTGAGTTTTTCTGCGGAATTATTTTTAGAGTAGAAATAAATCCTCGAACAACGGGATTAAACCATTGCCCTTTCGTGGTATGAGGCCTACCCTCGAACATTGAATAGCTAACTAATCGACGAAGCAGCTTACCAATGCCATATTCTTTATAAGTATTATCAATTTGAGCAACCATATTTTAAGTCCATATAAAACCAATTTTTTAAAAGCTAGACACCGAATTGTTTATACAACGCCAGGGTATTATCTATGTAATTCTTTTTTGTGTATTTTGTTGACACATACTCTCGCGCTGCTTTACCAATAGTATTTATGGTAGAATCAGGTAGGTTATCAACATAACTTAATACGTTTGTTAAACTTTCGGATACACCGCTTTCAAACAAAAAACCTGTATGACTCTCTATAATTAACTCAGGTATACCACCTATATTTGCACCAATCACAGGTTTACCGCAAGCATATGCTTCTAACAAACTTATCGGTGCATTTTCATACCATTCGGAAGGTAGAACAACTGCTTTAGCTCCTCGAATCAAATTGTGCAACTTATTTCCAGTTTGATATCCTACAAATGAGACATTATCCGGCGCATTTTTTATTAGTTCGGACTCTAAAGGCCCTGTACCTACAACTACTACTTTAACACCCAAACTTTCTGCAGCTGCCATTAGTGTTGGTATACCTTTTTCCAACGCCAATCTGCCGAAATATAAAAAGTAGCTACCTACATTATAGTCTGGCTCATAATCAGCAACATCAATATAATTTGGAATGTAGACGATTTGTGACTCGTCCCATCCCCATTCCACTAACTTTTCCTTATAAAATAAGCTAGGAGCTATTATGGCGTCCAAATTATTTTTATATAACCCCAGCATTTTATGCACGCTAGACTCGACATACACAAGAGCACTTGCCAACAAAGAACCGTGAATGCATTTATTTTTTAACAAGCTTCTAAAGTTACCTGATTTACAAGATTCACACACCCCATTTTCATTTAACATTTTATATGCTGGGCATGCTAACTTTAAATCGTGCGCCGTCATAACTGAAGGAATATCGTGTTTTTTTACAGCGACTAGTACGGAGGGTGACAAATGATGATAAATACAGTGTGAATGTACTATATCAGGCTTAAAGTGATCGATTAGCAAGTTTATTTTATTCTTTGCTTCCAATGAATATATTACTTTAGCTGCCATTTTTATTTTTTCCAAGCGGCTATAGCTATTCCCAAACTCTATTTCATCAACAAAATATTCGGCCCACTGAGACGCATTATTATTTTCATGATGCATTGCAAATTTTGCTGTCTCCCATCCTAGCTCTTGAAAAACTTTATCGTGCTCAATGAAAACAGCATCTGAACCGCCCCGTTTATAATGATAGTTATTAAGTGATAAAAGTTTTTTCATAATCAAATTATTCTGTTTCAGCTACACTCTTTACAACTACGGACTCAATTTTTTCAAAAACATCGGTTGGTTTCGTAAAAACACCTCTCACCAAACCAGCCGCCTGAACATGTATATTTACTATACTCATCACTCCTAGATAAATACTTTCTTTCTTTATGATTTGTGCAATAATCATCATCACTACAATGGCACTTGCAAATAAGAATAAACCCGACTTCCCAAAAAAAAGAAGAACAAATAAAATAGAAAACAAAATCCAAAAGAATACTAAAAAAATTAATTTTAGTTGACCAATAAGTGCGTCTTTAAAATAAGACTTTCCAAAAGCCGAGCGTAGCAATTCTCCAGTACCATTCACATATTTACTGTTCCATCTTTTTCTCATTAATGCAAATGATGTGTCACCATGAACATAATGCTCTGCAGCTAACTCATCGATACGCAAAAGATCCCAACCGCCAGCAGTAAGCCTAAGACCAAGTTCTTTTTCTTCATTTGCATGTAAATTCTTATTTGAAAAATAGCCAACCGAACTAATTGCCGCTCTTCTATACAATCCACCACAAATCAACCAGTGTTGTGAGCCTGCCCTAAACTTTTCTTTCATCTGTTTTTTGCGTGTTAGAAACTCGTAATTATCTCCACCTATAATTGAAATATTACCTCCCACACCAGCCAATGCTTCATCGTTCCTTAGCAAATCCAAAGCATAGCTTATAAACTCAGGCTTAAGTGACATATCTCCATCCAAAATATAGATGAACGCACCGCTGGAGTATTGATAACCAAGCTGAGGCCCAACACCGCAACATCTATCGATCGGTTTTTTTAGCTGCACTATCTTTATTGGATATTTTCTAGCAATTGCAATTGTATTATCTGTCGACAAACTGTCGGCTAAGATTACTTCACCAGTATAATTTTTAATGACGTCTAGAGCCGACACTATTGATTCTTCAATATGCTCCTCTTCATTATAGGCCTTTATGATAATGCTTAACTCCATATTTTTACTCGTCATAATTTTCAATTGATATTATCTTTATATAATCCCCAAAATATTGAAAGAAATATTCTATTCTCGAAATGTTTGATAGTTGCCGTCTTAGAATATTGTAGTTACTCTCGCCTATTCTTTTTATTGGATATCGCTAAGAATTTATTCATATTATTGAATCAATGCGCCAGGAATAAACAAGCTGCGAGCTGTTTTACAATATGTATTAAAACGGACCTCAACTTAAGAGTCCTTTTTCAAGAGCCTGCTTTTATTATATGCAATGCCTAAAAATATCATTGCGAAAAATGTTAAGGTGGGATCATCCAATGCAGGCGAAGTAGGAGAGCTTAGAAATATTGTAGCAATGCCAGCAAACGCCATCATCTTTAGAAGTTTCAATTCACTATTATGCTCAGCAATTGTTATCCGTATTGTATACAACAAAAGAAAAATATAAATCATCAAAAAAGCGCCAAACCCTATCCATCCTGTTTCCGCAATAAATTTTGGCCAATAAGTATCAAATAATACATTTTTTTTCAAAAACCAATTGAAAGAGGTAAATCCGAGTTCAAAATAATAAGACAAATCAAATTTCCCTGCACCAGCACTTGCAAAAGTTCCTAACCCACTGCCAAATGGAAAGTTTTGATTGGCAATTTCGAAAGAAACTTCATACATTACAGCCCGAGGCTGTTTTATACTTTGGTATTCAGACATGCCCCATCTGTCAGCTGTGTTTAAAATATTATCTTCGGCTATAACAAAATAAGTAGTTGCAAACAATGAGGTGCAGATTGTGGAAATAGCAAAGGCTTTTAGATAGGGTTTATGGCGGCTACTTAACCCTAAAATCAATCCTAAAGTTACTATGACGGCTGCTATTTCTTGCCTCTCTCCAGAGGCTATCAATAAAAACAGATAAGCTAAAGAAATAACATAGTACTTACTCTCTTTTAGTATTCTTGCCTTTGCTATACAGAATAAAAAAAACAGACCAGCAAACATAGCTAGGATAGAAGTATTGTGAAAAATACCCAAGGCTTTAGATGGTAACCCTAGAAAGTGGGTTGAGCCACCTGGATCCCCATACCTGAAAATACTTGCATATTGGCCCGGCATAAACCATTGTAACAATACCAATATGCAGAGTGGCAACCACAACCAAGACAAACATTTCCAGAAATATCTCTCTGTACGATTGCTCCAAGCAATAAAAAAACCAAAAGCCAAAATCATAAATACTTTTAAATTTGTCGTGATTTGATATAAAAAGGGTAAGGCGCTTCCTCGTCCGACAGCACTGCTGACAAGCGCAAGCAATAAAAATAGAACCAGAAAAAAAAGAATGACTTTTGCAATATTGGAATTTACCAACCAATCTTTAGTGGCAAATAAGGCAATTGGAAATAATGCAATGAAAATTATTTCTAATAAAAAGTCGAGTTTAGCACCTGTTAACCTGAACAATATTGGAAACATAATCATTAAAAAACACAAAGACCAAAAAGTAAAATCCCTCATAAAGAGTGATTGGAATTTGATTATGAACCAGTAGAAATATATTAATAATAATCCACCAACTAATGCTGCTGATGATTTCCACGCACCGATTGAGATGAAATACCCACAAATCACGGCAAAAGAAGCTGCAAATACTAAAACCAATATATGTGTTAGTTTATTAAGAACATCTTCTCGGAACGATATGGTGTGTCTTAAATTTATTAGCATTTCAAAACTCTATTTCCAGTCTTCAAGACATCGCCCTGTTATGTTTTCTAGCTCTGCAATTTCAGGTTCGAATATTTTCTTAAATTTATCCTTTGTCTCTTGCTTTAGCTTGGGAATTTCATCAAAATTAGTTTTTCTATTGTGCTTTCTGTAAATATTTCTAACACCTAACTTTACTAATAAATCCCAAAGAAATGACATACCATAATTTCGTATTATTTTTCTTATATAAGAGACCATTTGGCCTAACACATTCGACTTGAACACATAGCTCTCATTAGATTTTTCAGTTATTTTTTCAGGTGAAAATGCCTCATCTACTCCTATAAATCGATACACTTCCCTGATAGTTTGTTGTGGCTTATTCACTACATCTTCGAAAAATACGACTAGAATGCTTTCGCTATCAAAATAATTAAGCCATCTTTTTAAATGTGAGGCGTAACAAGACTGCTCAATATAAGATGGATTATTTCTCAATCCAGTTTCAACACTAACATCACTTCCTTTTAAGTTACCTACTCGTATCTCATGCTTATGGTTCGATACTATTCTTTCGATTGGATTTCGAAACATAACGATTATTTTTATATCAGAATTATAGTCATGAATTCTTTTTGGGGCATCAATATCGTAAAAGTAGGAAGGTGAGATTTCTCCAATCGCATTTTTGTCATTAAGCGTGGTGAAATTCTCTTCATATTTTTGATAACCTTGATCCCACCAATAAGTAAAAAAATCTAACTCCTTCTTTTGACTCATACAAATTCCTGGATGCTGAGATAGGATGTCATACAACCAAGTTGTTGCACATTTTTGCACTCCAATACCAATAAACGTTGGCTTCACCCTTTTTCTCCGCGACCTATAAATTTATTTTTATATTCAGGAGCAACACTTTCTATCCAACTCGACAGAAACTGCTCTTGAATCATAAATTCTTTATTCTTGTTAGCGCTAATACTTGACACTCTTACGAGCATCCCATCCGGAATTTTCCTATTTAATCCATATTTAAGTTTTTCTATTTTTCGCTGCAAACTAGTACTGGGCACAGTATTTCCCACCGTAATCCAATAAGTAATTGGCTCTATTCTATTACCTTTTTGGGCAACTAGCCTTTTCACTGGGATATGCCGTTCAGAAATAAATAATTTATCATTTTTATTTGAAAGTATCTGAAAACCCTGAAACGAATAACAAACTTCAGGCTTATGTGCTTGCAAGCTATCACTTTGATCATTACCATAAGCAATTGCCAGCATGATTCGCTCACCTCTACTATTTTTATATGTGCGCATCAATACTTGTTGATAAATATCACTTTGTAATTCTTGTATTTCCGGCGTTGGCGCAGTTACGAATACTTGATCCTTTGCAACTTCCCAGTCCCCAAAGTATTTTGGAATTATGTCCTCCAATACCATAGGCTCTTTATCATCTGCAATATGCACTGACGGTGTTAACAAAATAGTCAACCCAAATGAGGCAATAAACAAATACATAATAGTAAAATATCGATTAATCATGTCCCTCTACCTCGGCATTTCGCTTTTTAAACACCGACATAATTAGCACCGCATCAAACGCCATTAGCAATATCAGCGCTATAATAAACTCCATGGCCGCTGCAATGTCGTGTATGCTAGCACCAGCAGCATCTCCTTGATAATAAGTCACCAATACCAAAACAATTACGCGTACGATATTTGTAAGAAAAGCAATAGGTAATATGCTCAGCAGCAATAAGGTGTTATGTAATTTGGTTGCTCGGCCACGCAAATACACAAACAATATACCTAGTGCAGATAAGGCATACATCGAATTCAACCCCGAACAGGCATCCGCGATTAATAATTGATAAGGCCCAATACTTAATAGCACGCCACTACGCGATATCGGATAATTCATCGCATATAACAAGTTATCGACGATGATGGAGATTTCCTGCTTTAAAGGGCCAGTCATGGCATCCAACATAAAAGAGGGCAAGGGAATAAGAAATACTAAAAATAAAATAGGAAACCAGACAATACGAATAGCCTGTGTACCTTTCAGCAATAGCAAGGTTCCTGTAATTATTAATATCTCTGAACCGACTTCGAACAACAGAATATCTTGGGAACGGCCGAGAATATAAAGCAGCAAGCCAAAAAGAAGTGTGCTCCCTCCCAAAACACTGCTTGGCTTTTCAGGCAGCTCAGCAATATCCATTCTTTTTTTCCAGAATTGCCAAAGCACAACAGCAAGAATAATTGGTCCATGAGCATAAACATCATTATGCCATGTAGTGTTTGCAAGTGTGATGTACGTAGGAAGGAAAAGAACAAGCAACCCCAGCAGAACAGGCCACCATTTGCCAAGAAAATTAGGCTGTGATTGAGATACTGTTTGCGCTGAGTCCATACATTCCTTCTCGATATTTCTATTCCGTCAATAAATGGGGATTCGTTATATTGCTCAAGATTAGAAGGTATTTAACACCGAACCAACTACCACAGCCCCTGCATTTTGTAATTTATCCACAGTCGCCTTAGCACTATTTAGTCGGGTTTTATTTTTATGGGAAACGAATAACGCACCACCAACTCGCGAGGAAATGATCTCAGCATCGGTATAACGTTCGCACGGAGGTGTATCAATTAATATCACGTCAAAAGACTGTTGCAATTCTGTTAGCAAATTATTGAAACGTGAGCCACACAATAATTCTTGTGGATTAGGCGGTTTGGGTCCGGCTGATAATACTTTTAAATTCGAAAAATGCGGAACAGATATAACTTCAAGAGATTCGCCTCTTCCTGAAAGCCAGATCGAAAGCCCGCGATCATTAGATGTTTTAAATATTTTGTGTTGATAGGATGAACGAAAGTCGGCATCGATAAGCAAAGTTCGCTCACCAAGCTGAGAGAAAACCACTGCCAGATTAGCAGCAAGATAACTTCGACCTGCACCGCTCTCGGCACTAACAATTGCTAAAGCACGGTTTTGATCATTAAACCATCTTAAAACCAAGTGACTTCTAACAGCACGCAATTCTTCTACTTGTTCAGCGAAGGGGGCATAGGCAGCAATAAGTTCTGATCCGTATTCCCCAAGATTCGCTCTCAAATAAGAATAAGAAAATTGCCTGGATAACGCAAATTGTAGATCATCTTCACTAATTAAGTTAAGTTTTAAGGCAGCTTCACCGAAGCGAATTCCGCTTTGACGCTGTAAGCTGAGAACTCGCTCCGCATCAGGGGCAGTTATTTTTGCTGTATCGAGTAAAATTTGCCCGATAAATTTTGTTTCGCCCAACATTGGAGGAGCCTTTTCTGTCATTTGTTGCATCTCATTATTCATATCTAGCTCCCAAATTACACTCTATCTGCCGTCGCAGGTTTAACGTGCTGCGCTACTGCATGTGGCTCAACAACTTTACTTACATTCTTAACTGGCCTCTTCTTAGACTCCGTTTTCGCCCGAAACTTACCTTTACTCAAAGAACCTAGCACAGGTAGCCCTAAACCGTCTTTTAGATCAAACTCGGAGCGTACTCTGCGATCAGCCATTTCAATTAATAATGCGAAACCAATAGCAAGTAGCCCGCCCATAAATATAGATAACACAAAATTCAAACGAGGTTTAGGTCGGCTCGGTTTAAGTGGAGCTATAGCCTTAGTAAGTATTGAAATATTAGTTTGATTAAATTGACTTTGCAGGTTGATTTCATTAAACCGTTGTGAGGCGCTTTCATAAGTACGCCGATTGTTTTCTACTTCACGCTGCAGCACACTCAAGTCATCACGTTGGCGCTTAAGATCTAATACTTTCGCTTTCTGCTCTGCCACTGCCGCTACCAGCGCAGCCTCATTTGCACGCGCCACCTGAGCCATGTTTTCAACACCTTGGGCAATCGTCGATATTTCATTTCGCAATTTGCTGCGTAAATTATCTGTTTCTGCCATTGCGCGGAGGTACTGTGGGTGATTTACGCCAAATTGTTCCGATAGATCTGCGAGCTTGGCTTGCTGTTTAAGAATCCCTGCTTTGAGACTTTGTATAAAGCCATTTTTTAGCACTTCCGGGATGGTTTCTGATTCGAGAGAACCAGCCCTGAGCAAGCGCTGCGTTTGACTTAAGCGAGACTCCGCATCGACAGTAATAGCCTGTACCGATACCAACTGACCGGACAATGCATTGAGCCGTGCTGCTTCAGTATCAAGCCTTTCATCAGTAGCAACGATACCAAGTTTTTGCTGCGAAGAAGTTAGGTTGTCTTCGGAAGTTTCTAATTTTTCGCGTAGTGTTTCTAGCTGACCATTAAACCACGCTGTACTTTGACGAGCAGGGTCCAGACTTAATTCTAATGTTATTTCAACATAAGCGTTGGCAAATGCGTCAGCAACAGTTTTGGAAAAATTAGGATCTACCGAAGAGTACTCAATAACTACGATACGACTATCGCGCGCAGGTATTACATTTAAATTATTTAACAATAAATCTGCCAGCCAGTTTCGGATTGAACCTTCGCCATCAGTTTTTTCCAAATAGAGTTGGCGAGCTGTTGGATTCTCTGACAATTTCAAATTATCAATTACACGGCTCGCAACACGTTGACTCCTCAAAATATCAATTTGAGTTGCCATATAACTTGACGTCATCTGAATAGGAACTACACCACCAAACGGATCGCTTCCCTTAAAATCAATGACAAGTGATGTTTTCGCAGTATAGACTTTTGGTAAAAAAGAAGTAACCACCACAGCGGTGAAGACAGTTACTATCAAGATGAACAATACTAGTAAGTATCGTGCTTTTAATATATTGAAAAATTGACTAAGGTTCATATTGTATTCGTCGTTGTATAAACTAAGAGATGAATTACTTTTATTCTAGTTAGAACAAAGATTCTTTTATGTAGATAACATCATTGGGTAATAGTTTGCCTTCCAGACTAACAGCCTGATTGATAACCTTCCCATCTACCCCAATACGCTTTATGCTCATGCCTCGCTCAGTACCACGAGGAGTTAACCCCCCACCTACCGCCAATGCCTGCATCACTGTCATATTTCGCTCAAGTCGAAAAGCACCCGAGCGCTGAACTTCTCCATAGATATAAAACCTATCCATTCTAGGTACAAAGATGATGTCTCCGTTACTAACTGTGATATTTTGCTCTAAATCACTTTCTTGAAATAAAGCAATGAGATCAATTTTGTGTTGCACAACTTTATTGTTGCTAATTTTTGTTACTGTGATGGTATCTGCACCTTGAGCGGAAACACCAGCTGCCATCCCAAGCAAGTCAACAATAGTACTTTCTCGCTCAATCACATATTTACCCGGCTTATTCACTTCACCCAGGACAGACACTTGCTGACTTCGATATTGCTCGACAATCAACCTAACTTGAGGGTTATTAACAAAACCACCATTTTGCAAATGCTTGGCGACAAAACTTTCCGCTTCATTGGCTGTCATTCCACCGAGTGCAATTTCACCGAGCAATGGAAACGTCAATTTCCCCTCTTCTGAAATTCGTGCAACAGTCGTCAAATCCGGGTGTTCATACACGGTAATTCTCACCACGTCACCACCACCGACCACATAACTTTCTGTTGCAAAATTTTGCTGGCTTAGCAGTAAAAAAATTGCAACAAAAAACACTTTGATATAAAAACGATTTATTATTCTATCTTGCATATTCAAAATAACTTCTGCTTTTTAATTCCAAACTTTATTAATAATTGTGTTGTCACTACCGTCATCATTTCAATCCCTTTAATCCAGCATCGAGTCCTGTATCCGTATCAGGCGTAGCTTCTTTTTCGCTTTCATCCAAACTAACACCAATGTCAGCCTCGATGTCTTGCATAGGTGTGGCCTGTTGATTTAACTTTGCAAACTGTCCCAGATATTCGATTTTTGACATATCGTACGCGATTTTTGCATCGTCGATGGCTGCTTTCTTTCGCTTCTCAGCAAGAATATAGTTTTCTGCATTATTATTAATTTTATCTGCTGGTACCGGCTGCTCTTTTATTGCGTCGATATAAAAAAGATAAAGCGCTCGTTCATCTGGTATTATTGCCACTTGCTGTGCTTTCATTACTAACAAGCCCTTGGCCACTGCAGCCGACAACTGCTCAGCCGATTTCACACCCTGGGAAGTTTTCGCGCGGGCATTTTCGGATTTCAGCCACTCCAGGATATCGTTAAAAGAATTATTGGCCTTAACCTTCTCAGTTAGTTCCTCTTCATTTATGCTGCTCTTATCAATAATGACTTCTTTCAACTGATATACACGACGCTTGTCAAAAAATTCAGGATGCTCGCTAATGAAGTCGTCAATTTCAGCCTGGGTAGGCGGTAATATTGCTAAAGCGATTCTTTGCATATACGTTTGCGCAAGAATTTTACGCTTGGCACTTTCAATGGCCTGCATCACTTCCGGATCACGATCCAGCTTAGATTGTTTTGCTTTCTGAACCAACACTTCTTGCTGCACCAACTGCTTAACCACAACTTCGCTCGCAACTTGCGGATCAATTTGACGGAAACGTGGGTTACGCGAAAGTTCGAAATTAACCTGGTGTATAGAAATTTCACTATCGTTGACTTTCGCGACGACTTGTCCACTTGCTACTGATGTTTCTTCATTATTACTACAACCGGTTATAAACATAAGCAGGAAACAACTTAAAGCTACTACCGGTAAAATCGATCCATTAATCATGATACTTATTCTCTCTAGCTTTATTTTGTTAGCTTAATTGTGTCATCCATAAAAAATCCGGGATGGCAGTCCACTCACTCCTACTTAATGAATCGCAAACAAAATACTTTTATTCTATTTTCAGGCAATCGCACAACGAAACAGATAATTATTACATTTTTATTTCAGATAGTTACAGTCATGCTCATCATCGCATAGTCATACTTGTAACTCCATTTCTCCGTACTTGAGTTACGTTTTTCAGATCGCAGCGCAATTCCAAACCTCAAAGAACGATACATGGCATAATTCAGAGATCCGCCAATAGTATATTTAGCATCCTCTCGTGAAGAGGCTGTGTTAGCATTGAAATTACTGTAGTCTCTTATTTCATAACTTGCCAGACCTTGTAGCGCAATTTTTTCAGTCATCGACCATGTTGGTATGAGATTCAATCCTGTTTTGACAATCTGATTTGAATATCCATCGTCCACAGGATCGAAATCACCCCAAACAGTCGAGACCACTTGAACCTTATGCGATACTGACCAAATATGTTTTAGTCTCCCAGTATACCCATCATAATTTTTTGAACTTAAATTAGAATAGCTACGTAAGGTATACCCCACCCAACCTTCAAGGGTTGTTTTGCGAGTAGGACGCGTACGGAGGGTCAGACTTATCGAACTGTCGTTAAAGCCATTATCAATAAATGAGCCTTCTATAAATAGCCTTTCTGGATAAGATATATCGGAAAAAGTAAAACGTATGCCCAAATATGATCGTGCACTCGACAAATAGCGTATTTCTGATTCCACTCTTCTAACTTGACGATTAAGCACTTTTAGTTGATCGGCACTATGTTCACCATCACTCCATTTTAGTGTTGCACGCGCCCTTATGCTTGGGCTAGGATCATAATGCAAATTAAAACGGACACCAGATTTAGTTCTAATATCCCGCTCGACAATTTGGAGTTCGCCATAATTAGGCTGAGTTCGCAAATAGTCCATGCCGACATCTCCGTTCCAGTGTTTTCCAACTCGCCAATCCCAGCTCACTTCAGCATTGCCCCCGGTATAATCCAGATAATCAAATCGATTAAATTTCACATTCTGAAATGCAGCATTCACATTTAGCAGTTGCCTACTAAGTGGGATTCGCGCTTTCAGAGAGCCGCCAATTCGTCTAATGACATCAGATGTGCCAGCGTCCTCCGGCTGCTGTTTCGCTTCGTCGTCGGACAGGCGAAAAAGGTTACTGTCGTAATAATATGCGGCGGAGACACTGGTGGTAATGCTATCCTGAGCATATGCATAACTAAAATATAATAAGGTAGCAGACAGTAATAGTAGTACCTTTGATACCCATTGAAATGCTTGATACGTGGTTCGGTTGAAATAGATATATTCATTTACCATAAAAACTTACATTCTTTGTATCACTATATTTCACTTGGCATACACTTTCGTCTGGTTATCTTGAGCTCGAACACGTGATCAGAAATACTTAATATATTTATGCAAAGTTAACATTAAACAACAACTTTACACGAGACGTCCAGTTTATCACTTTGGTATTAATGAAACTAGCAGTAACACAATGAAGAATATAAATTCAATACCTATAAAAATTGAAACCCTCCCACCCAATTAAAATACGAACAATAATCAACAATAATCAACAATAATCAACAATAACCCATCATCAATTGAGCGCTTAATGCAAACACTGAAGACTTATAATAAATCTTGCCATTATCTTTATACTGAACTCAAAGCTGTATAAGCTCATTCATGGAATTCAACTTTCTTCATAGCTCTATTCTTTAATTATATTTAACAAAAAAAGAAAGAGAGTTTCTCAGGTATAGCAGGCATAAAAAAAAGGATTTTTATTGTTCATAAGCTTATTATTCATGAAAACAGACAGCCGTTAGTCCGACCAGCTCACCCGTAGCAACCTAGCTTGGAGTAGTAACTAAGCGAATCAATATTGATGAGTCAAAATAATCGACTGCACCTGCACTAGTAAATTCGAAACCCACGCAAGATAAATAATTGGTGCCATAGAAGACATAAACACTTCCAGCTAACACTTTGTTTCCTTCAGTTGCAGTAAAATCACTAAAATCAATTTCCAGATCAAGCGACGCCTGCGTGCCTAGGAGGTTGTAAAGAGACCGACGATGCTGGCGCCATACTTATCGCTAACATATTATTTTTCCATCAACATAGACAATCCAACAACCAATACTTTCCTGCAAAAACCGAAAACAAAGTCAATCCTGAATAATTGGCCTGTTTAAAAACTCACAACCTAATTTCTACGGATACAACCATATTCAATAAACATTTTTCCCAACAAAACCTTTTAATACAGTGGAAAATATTATGCGAACATCCCACAACAGTGACCAGTTACGAATATATTCCAAATCACATTGCACACGTTTTTCCATTTTATCGAGCGTATCAGTTTCGCCGCGCCAGCCGTTCACTTGCGCCCATCCTGTCATCCCCGGCTTCACTTTGTGACGCAGCATATAGCGATGTATTAGCTGTCGATATTCTTCATTGTGAGCAACCGCGTGAGGTCTTGGACCTACCAACGACATCGTTCCTTGTAACACATTAAACAATTGCGGTAACTCATCTAATGACGTACGTCGCAAAAAAGAGCCGAATGGAGTTACACGAACATCGCAAACAGTTGCTTGCTTGATATTGTCGCCATCTTCACAGACGGTCATGCTACGAAATTTCCAGACTTCTATTTCCTGTCCATTGATACCGTAGCGTCTCTGTTTAAACAACACATTACCTGGGGAACTTAGCTTTACACCAATCGCGACCAGTAACATTGGGATTGAAGCTAACACTAAAATGATACTGCCTAGCACAATATCTTGAAGTCTTTTTAGCCAGCCATCGACGCCATAAAATGGCGTCTCGTAGACGCTAACAATAGGGAACTCACCCATAGTAAACCAGCGCGAATGGAGTAAATCCATCGCAAAAAAATCAGGGGCGTAGTAAACAGTTGCAGTTGTATCTCCAAGCCGGTCAATAATCTCTACGACTCGATGCTCTGCCCGAAGTGGAAGTGAAACATATACCACATCCACCTTTCCTGATTTCACAAGGTTAATTAGTTCATCAACATTTCCCAGCAGGTCTATATTGTCACTATTAAGGATCCGATCTCCACTTCTATCATCAAAAAATCCTATTAGATTTAATCCCATCCATGCAGCGCCATCCAGTGTATCCCCAAGACGCTCGCCATACTCATTAGCACCCACGATGGCCACACTACGTGTGTTATGCCCATTGCGCCTCAACCACCACAACACATTGCGTAAAAACATACGCCAGATCGTCAATCCAACAGGGACAAAACCGAGCCACATTAAGACGACTGCACGAGAGTAGGATTCAGATGTTTTCAACGCGAATATAAAAAACATAACAGCGAAGACTGCCCCAACCCACGACATCCATACTTGCCCTAACTCTTGGCGCAAAGGTGCGATTCGCCATGAACGATACACATCATATTTACCAGCAAAAAAGATATAAAAGATTAGAGCGACTAATGCTATGGAAGCGTATCTTTCTTGCCATGGGATATTATAAATCCAGCAAGCAACAAAAAGAGAGACGAGTATAATTAACAGATCGGCAATGCGATATATAAACGCAAGCTTGGTTTGATGTGGACGTATTACTCCATTTCCATTTCTAGTCATCCATTTACCTCGTCCCTTTAATGCTTTTTGAGGGTAATGAGCCTACCCTATCTCCGAATATTGCTGGAAAATTTTACTAAACCCAAATCATTCATAGTTTTATGAAATGTCCAAGTTAATAAAGTGTTCGCCATCCAACAATGAGGCAATTTAATAAAACAAATATCAACATTATCTCTTGCTTTTGTGTCAAAAACATTACGTGAATTATTTATTCACAAACCATTATCAATATGGTTAATTGCTGTAATCATAGAAAGTAATATTACTTTTAAAAAACGGTATTCACTATTTTCTCAGTCAATCAAGACTTTTTCACAACTCGCAAATGAAGAGATTTCGATCTTCAACATCACGTTGTGTTAAATCTCAAACTAAAACCCGCCAACACAATTTTTTAATAGCTATATTGTTATTTCTCGCCCGCCAGATAAATAACAATATAGCTATAACAACAGTTCGATCCTTTATAAAACGGCAAACAAACTATCGACTACTTGTATAGTCTGTAAAAGTGAGTACCAACGGCAAGAAGGGAGAGAGAAAGGAATTCTCTAAATTTAATTTAATGACACATTCTTCGTATCACTTTTATTATTTTGCAACTTCTAAATCAACTATGAATGCACAACAAAAATAACATCCCACTTGATCTTACAATGATAAAACTCCGACTGAAGTTATATGACTAAGAAAAAGCTCGCTACATACTAATAACGAGCTTTTAAATTGATAAATTATGCTCTCAATTTACCATGACGTTGACGACGAAGCTGGTAGCCGATTAGCCCCATACCTGCCAACATCATAGCCCAAACTTCCAACTCAGGAACCATAGCAACTTGAACACCGTAAGAACCCAAATCTATATTGCCGCCAGCAACACCAAATAGATTGGCGTAGTAAACACCAGGTGTAGCATCGAAATCAAAATACGACTGACCTCCACCCATAATATGAACGTCACCCATAGAAGTGGTGCCAGTAGTCACATTAAGACCAAGATGATCGAAGGCTGCAGGAAATTCAAAATCCGTCAATGTTGCACGGAAGAAACTATCACTACTGGTGGTATCTACAGAAACATAGAATGAATTAGAACTAAATCCTATACCATCAATAAAACCAACATCTTCATAAACGACAGACATATCAGACATTGGCGTCATTGGGAGCATCGGTTCGCTATCCATGTCAGCATTTGCTGTATTTAGGGTTAAAGCACAAACAGCCAAAAACCCTAATTTCCCTAATACTTTCCCCAACATAAGCGGACTCCTTTTCCCGAGGTTTACATTCTTCACAAATTTCAAATCAGTTTAAAAAGCAAACTTCTTAAAGCATAATTGATAAACAGGATAAATTACATATATATTTGCTTGTCTATCTACTTACTTTCATATTTCATTTCATATTGTTAGCACACAAATTACAATCAATCTAACTTGAAACACTAACAGGTACAATCAAACACTGTGCCAATTTGACTGAAAAATAATCTCTAGCCTTAATGCGTTGTTTTTACAGTAATTAATTTAATTTCTTCTCACTATTAAAAATTTGATATTTTGAGAAACACAGCACGCTAGCTGTGTCAGCAAATATTGGCTTAATTAACAATAAGTTAGATTTTGTCGAGTAATTTTGCCCGGCAAATCACGACAAAAACTCTTTACAACTTCACACACCTTAATACAATATCTTTTTAGATATCAATGAGATATCTTTCACGAATAAGATATCCATTCGAGAATTTCTAATTTTCACTTTGTCGGAATTTTTTACACCTGCGCCAATTCAGTGCTTCATGCACCAAAATCACACATACCCCTAAAAAGAAAACCCTGAACTTTGTTTAAAATCCAGGGTTTTTGATTAATACATTAATGCTAAGAAATATTGATTAAAAATGGCAGCCTGAACTAGCGCAATCTGTTTGTTGCCAATTCCCTGGAGATCGGTAGTTATCGATAGCCAACTTTGATTTACCAGCATCTGAAAAATAGTACAAAGCATCTAGCGTTGCATCAACGGCATTTTTATCGACTAACATTGCTTTGTTTTTCCACCCATGAGCACTCTTAGTATGACAAAGAGAACAGGTGTATTCTTGAACACCCCCAGTATTCGCATCTAGATCGCCCTTTGCAGAATGAACAATGTGTAA
>Ga0316204_10002857_pt1 | contig 37150 bp, 35 predicted proteins | sample 6monrhotite_MG_2_FD_205661 | JGI IMG/M metagenome (GOLD analysis project Ga0316204, IMG submission 205661) | Microbial mat bacterial communities from mineral coupon in-situ incubated in ocean water Damariscotta River, Maine, United States -... | ecosystem: Environmental > Aquatic > Marine >... | reverse complement strand
CTCTTGTTTCGCTTAGCTATATGAAAAAAGCTTGCTTCACCAACCAGGTGAAGACAACTTTTTTCATTACGCTATTCAAAACAATATCCTGCATTCTAATTGCGCGTCCAACTGCTTTTTCTAGGATAATAAACCGTCAATAAGTTGTCTCATTACAAAAAAGCGACGCTAAATAGCTGAAAAACTACAGATTTGCTCTAATTTCACTGGCATGTGTCTTGCTCAAACCATATCAGCTTGTATAGAGGATTAACTAATGGCAGAAGAAACGGAAGTGGCTCTGAAGGAGAGTGGAAAAGGATCATCCATGAAAATTGTGATGGTGATGATCATCGGTGGGATTCTGTTAGTTGCCGTTAGCATTGGTGGTGTTTTTTTTGGAATGAAACATTTTGGTATGTTGGGTGGCGCTTCTGCCCCGCAACAGAATGTTGATCCACATGCGCATAATCCGGCCATCTATTTTCCGCTGGAGCCAGCCTTTGTTGTTAATTTTAAAGATCGTGGAAGAACTCGTTTCTTGCAGATCACGATGGAAGTTATGGCTCGTGACCCTCAAATCATTGAAGACATCAAAGCGCATATGCCGCTTATTAGAAATAATATTCTTCTGCTACTCAGTAATCAGCAAGCGGAAAAGCTTCATAGTCCGGAGGGGAAAGAGGAGATTCGTCAATCAGTGTTGGAAGAAATGATTAAAATTCTCGGAGAAGAGACGGGTCGGATAAAAGTTGAGGGCTTATATTTTACAAGTTTTGTAACACAGTAATAGCGATTAAACGTAACGATGTAGGGCAGGTGATATGAGCGGACCAGATATACTTTCGCAAGACGAAATTGATGCCTTGTTACATGGTGTATCCAGTGGTGATGTGGATACTACAGGTGATGAGTTTGATGAAGATCTAAATTCTTACGATTTTGCCAGCCAGGATAGAATAGTTCGTGGGCGTATGCCCACATTAGAGATGATTAACGAAAGGTTTGCTCGTTTTTTTCGGGTAAGCTTATTTAATAAAATTCGCCGTTCTGCAGAAATTTCCGTGGAAGGTGTGCAGATGATGAAATTTGTAGAGTACGTACATGGCCTTTATCTGCCCACCAGTTTGAATATGATTCGTATGGGGCCACTACGTGGCACTGGCCTTTTTGTTTTTGATCCTAAACTTGTTTATATCGTTGTTGACAATTATTTTGGTGGGTCAGGACGTTTCCATACCAAAATTGAAGGCCGTGAATTTACTCCGACAGAATTACGCATTGTTGAGAGTGTCTTGGAGCGTGTATTTGAAGATTTAAAAGAGGCATGGGCTCCTGTATTGGAAGTCGATTTCGAATTTCTCAATTCAGAAGTTAATCCACAATTTGCCAATATTGTTAGCCCAAGCGAAGTTGTTGTTGTTAGTACGTTTAACATTGAACTCGATGGTGGTGGTGGGGAAATGCATATTGTTTTCCCTTATCTTATGTTGGAGCCTATACGTGAACTACTTGATGCAGGTGTATTGAGTGATAGCGTTGAGATGGATGATCGATGGTCGCAAGCGTTGCGAGAAGAGATTCTTGATGCACAATTGGAAGTTAATAGCATATTAACAACAACAAAACTTACTCTCCGAGATGTGAAAGAATTGGATGTTGGTGACGTAATTCCAATCGAGTTACCTAGTTCTGTTAGTTTAAATGCTGCGGGGATTCCTGTATTTAATTGCGAATATGGTGCATATAACGGGAAGAAATCTTTAAAAGTGAAAAAACAGGTTCCACTTGCTGTATCCCAACATGCAAGCGAACAGTGATAGGAAAAACTTATGGCTGACAGTGAAGTACCCAACGAAGAAGACCCATGGGCAGATGCTCTAGCAGAGCAAGCTGATAGTGAGGGAAAATCAACAGAGGAACTCAACGCTGAAGAAGCGATAGAAGCTGCAGGACTAAGCGAGCTTGTTGATGCATCAGAAATCAGCGATGCGTTGGAAGAAGGGGAGTCGCTCAATCTGGATATGATTCTGGATATCCCGGTTGTTATCTCGATGGAGATAGGTAGGACTCAAATTAGCATTCGTAATTTACTTAAGTTGAATCAAGGATCTGTTGTTGAGCTGGATAGACTAGCGGGTGAACCGTTGGATGTATTAGTGAATGGAACATTAATCGCGCATGGTGAAGTCGTGGTTGTTAATGAAAAATTTGGTATACGTTTAACTGATGTTATTACTGCAATGGAGCGAGTTAAAAAACTAACATGATGAAATTAGTCTGCTCTATATTTTTTTTTCTTGTGTTAGTAAGCGGTGATCCAGTTTGGGCGGAGACAGCGGCGAAAACAAGCTTTGAGGGTGGTGCTGCTACACAAGATCTTGCTGCTAGCATGTTTAAAGTCATCGGTGGCTTGTTGGTTGTTATTTTAGCGATATTCGCTTCAGCTTGGTTTTATCGAAAATTTGGTAATTTGCAAACGATTAGTCACGATTCGTTAAAAATTATCGGTGGTCTAAATATTAACCAAAAAGATCGTGTTGTGTTATTACAAGTGGGTGATGAGCAACTTTTAGTTGGTGTATCACCTGGACGAATTAAAACCTTGCATGTTCTCAATAAACCGATAGAAATTGAAGCATCTACAGAACAGCAAAAAGAAAATTTTTCATCACAACTCAATAGCGCCATAAAGAACTGGAAATCATCATGAGTAAAACAGTTACCCAGCTTCTTTTAGTGGTAATCTGTATTTTTCCTACTTTAGCAATATCAGCAGATTTAGGCTTGCCGGCAGTAACTGTCGAAACTCAACCTGATGGTTCAGAAACTTATACACTGAGTATTCAAATCGTCATTCTGATGACGTTGATTACTTTTTTACCCGCCGGGTTAATGATGTTAACGGCATTTACTCGCATAGTCATTGTGCTTTCAATACTCCGCCAAGCAATTGGATTGATGCAAGCACCTTCAAGTCAGGTATTAATTGGTTTAGCGTTATTTCTGACATTCTTTATTATGGCTCCCATCTTCAACAAAATTTACGACGATGCAGTACTTCCTTACATGGAAGAAAAAATTGAAATGCAGGAAGCGTTGAATATTGCACAGCAACCTATACGCGAATTTATGATCGCGCAGACTCGAGAAGTAGATCTGGATATGTTTGCAGAAATTTCGGGAAAGAAGGATATAGAATCACCGGAAACTATACCATTTTCTATTCTTGTTCCATCCTTTATTACAAGTGAGTTGAAAACAGCCTTCCAAATCGGTTTCTTAATATATATTCCTTTCTTGGTCATCGATTTGGTTGTGGCAAGTGTATTGATGGCAATGGGAATGATGATGTTATCTCCAATGATGATATCTCTACCGTTTAAGATTATGTTATTTGTACTTGTTGATGGTTGGTCGCTTATTATGGGTACATTGGCCTCGAGTTTTTACGTATGACACCCGGAGTTGTTGTTGATGTTTTTCAAAATACACTTTGGCTAATTGTTTTATTGGTCTCTATAATTCTGTTGCCAGCACTTGCTGTTGGTTTATTGGTTGCTGTATTCCAGGCCGCCACTTCTATTAATGAGATGACACTCAGTTTTATTCCAAAGTTATTGGTAACAATTTTCACCTTAATGTTTGCCGGCCCATATATGCTAAATATTTTGCTAGAGTATATGCACAAAACATTTGCAGATGTTCCTTTTTTAATTGGTTGAGTCAGATGCTTTTTACAGGAGAAGAACTCAGTACGATGGTAGGGGGTTATTTCTGGCCATTTGTACGTATCGCAGCCATGATCAGCGCCATGCCAGTGTTCAGTTCAAACTTCATCCCAGTGAAAGTACGTTTGATCTTAGCCATTGCTTTAACATTAATTATTGCTCCGGTTATTCCGCCTGTTCCAGCCGTTGATGCGATAAGTATTCAAGGCTTTCTAATTATCCTCCAACAGTTGTTAGTTGGTGTATCAATGGGTTTTATCTTTCATATGGTGTTTGCTGCTTTTACGATTGGTGGGCAAATTATTGCTATGCAGATGGGCTTGGGTTTTTCTACCATGGTTGACCCGGTTAATGGTTCTCAAACACCAGTGCTTAGTATGTTTTACATTCTATTAGTGACCTTGCTATTTTTTATTTTGAATGGACACTTGGTGATGATTGGTGTTGTGGCAAAGAGTTTTACGACTTTACCAATAGCAACGAGCGGGATTGAAGCTCAAAATTTTTGGGATATTGTTGTTTGGGGAAAAAACATGTTCATTGGTGCCGTACTCGTTGCTTTGCCAGCAATTACAGCATTACTTTTTGTGAATATGTCTTTGGGTATGATTGGTCGAGCTGCACCACAATTAAATATTTTCGCGGTAGGTTTTTCTATTACAATTGTCGCCGGTTTTTTTGTCATTATGATGTCTATGTCGGTGGTGGTGTCCCAGTTTGAGGTGATTGCGCTAGAAGCATTCAATCTCATAAAAGCTATTCCTGGAGTAGAATAGGTATGGCTGAAAATGAACAAGGTCAGGAAAAGACCGAAGACGCTACCGCCAAAAAGGAACGCGATACTCGTGAGAAAGGCCAGGTTCCTCGATCTCGGGAATTTAATACATTCTTTATGATGATAGCATCGGGTGTAGGGCTAATTTACCTCGGCGCAGGGATTGTTGATGACCTACTAGCTGTGCTTAAAGATAATTTTATCGTTCAAAGAAGTAATATTTACGATAAAAACTATATGCTAAGTTCCTTTTGGCAAAGTGTTATTGAATCACTCGAGTCTCTAACTCCCTTTTTTATTTTACTCGTGTTTATTGCGATCGCATCTTCATTAACCATCGGTGGATGGAACTTTTCCTGGAAGGCAATTGCGCCTAAAGCGAGTAAGATTAATCCACTTTCTGGGCTAAAACGTATTGTCGGCCCTCGTGGTTTTATGGAGTTACTCAAAGCACTGGCGAAATTTTTTGTTGTTACGATTGTCGCTTCGTTATTGCTTTATAATAACGCGGATAAATTAATGATCGTTGGTCGTCAAGATGTCGAGGTAGCGCTTGCCAACATCGGTAGTGAACTCTTGTGGTATTTTCTGTTACTCGCGACTAGCCTATTAGTTATTGCTGCTGTCGATGCTCCTTTTCAAATTTGGGATAACAAACGCCAAATGAAAATGAGTAAAGATGAAGTAAAACAAGAACACAAGAACCAGGAAGGTAGCCCAGAAACTAAACAAAGAATACGCCAAGCACAACGCGAAATGACAATGAAACGTATGATGGCGGCTGTTCCAGAGGCTGATGTGGTTATTACTAATCCGACTCACTATGCGGTTGCCATAAAATATGATCCTGATGGGAGTGGTGCCCCAATTGTTGTTGCAAAAGGTTCAGACTTTGTTGCAGCGAAAATTCGTCTAGTAGCCAATGAAAACAGAGTGCCTCTTTTATCCTCCCCAGCGTTGGCTCGTGCAATTTACTATAGTACTGAGCTTGATCAGGAAATTCCTACTGGTCTTTATATGGCTGTCGCGCAGGTCCTCGCTTTTATATTCCGTTTAAAAGAAAAACCTGGTACAGATTTTTCAAGTCCTCTTACTTTCGAAGATGTGCCTATTCCTGACGAGTTGCGGCGCGACGAATAGTACGAATTACTAGTAGTTAACACGATCAATATCTATATGGAAGCGAAGCAGCAAGGATATTGTTGTCGAGCTTACGCCGAACATAGAAGTGCAAGTGTCTCAAGAGGGCAGGAGTCTGAAGAGACCATGGATGTATTTGCGACTTCATATAAGGCATAGCTTGTGTTAGCTGCCCTCCTCACAGACATGTAGGATCTTATGGCTGATTTAAGTGCTCCACAAAACCCCATTTTCGCGCGCATAAAAGTAGTTTTAACCTCGGAACTCGCAGTTCCAATTCTAATATTAATGATGTTGGCAATGATGATATTGCCGATGCCACCCTTTTTGCTGGATCTACTTTTTACCTTTAATATTTCCCTCGCATTAATTGTACTGTTAGCGGCAATTTATGTGGATCGACCTTTGGATTTTTCAGTTTTTCCCACAATGCTATTGATTGCGACACTATTGCGTTTAGGGCTAAACATCGCATCAACACGAATTGTATTATTGGAGGGCCATACGGGAACAGATGCCGCGGGGCAGGTTATCGAGGCCTTTGGTGATTTTGTTGTTGGTGGTAATTATGCGGTTGGTATCGTCGTCTTTGCCATTCTTGTTATTATCAATTTTGTGGTGGTAACAAAGGGTGCTGGTAGAATTTCAGAAGTTAGTGCTCGGTTTACCTTGGATGCAATGCCAGGTAAACAGATGGCAATCGACGCTGATTTAAATGCTGGTCTTGTCAGTCAGGAAGAGGCTCAACAACGTCGTACTGAAGTCGTGCAAGAGGCCGATTTTTACGGCTCCATGGATGGCGCCAGTAAATTTGTTCGTGGTGATGCTATCGCAGGGATTCTCATTCTTTTTATCAATATTATTGGTGGTCTTGCTATCGGTATGTTGCAGCACGATATGTTGTTCGCTGCTGCTATTGAAAACTATACATTGTTGACTATCGGTGACGGTTTGGTTGCTCAAGTTCCTTCGCTCTTGCTTTCTACAGCAGCGGCTATTGTTGTTACTCGCGAATCAAAATCACAAGATATGGGGGACAGGGTTTATAACCAGCTATTTGCAAACCCAAGAACCTTAATGGTAACTGGCGGCGTAATTGGTGTTATGGGGTTGATTCCTGGAATGCCTAATTTTGCTTTTCTATTATTAGCGGCAGTTTGTTTTGGCGCGGCATACCTTGTTAATCGCAAAAAAAATGAACCCCAGCCCGTTGTGGAAGATGGGCAGCAGTTACCTGATGCGCAGCCAGAAACACCAAAGGAACTCAGCTGGGAAGATGTTATACCTGTAGATTTGGTCGGATTGGAAGTGGGGTATCGTTTAATTCCTCTCGTGGATAAAAGCCAGGGTGGACAGTTAATGACGCGCATAAAAGGGGTGAGAAAGAAGCTAACGCAAGAGTTAGGTTTTCTTGTTCCTTCAGTCCATATTCGTGACAACCTGGAATTAAATCCTAACGCTTACCGAATAACGTTACATGGGGTTCCTGCTGGCGAATCGGATATATTTCCTGACCGAGATTTAGCAATTAACCCGGGTCAAGTTTTTGGCGCATTGCAAGGCGTAAAAGGAAAGGACCCAGCATTTGGTTTAGAGGCGGTTTGGATCGATCCAATGCAAAGAGATCACGCACAAACATTGGGTTACACAGTTGTTGATGCCAGCACCGTAGTGGCAACTCACCTAAGTCAAATATTACAAGCGCATGCGCACGAATTATTAGGCCGTGAAGAGGCGCAACAGCTTCTTGATAGCTTGGCAAAAACTGCTCCCAAATTGGTGGAAGATTTGGTGCCCAATGCGCTTCCTTTGGGAATCGTGCAAAAAGTTTTACAAGCGATGTTGGAGGAGTCTGTACCCATTAGAGATATTAGAACAATTGCGGAAACACTTGCAGAACATGCACCTACAACTCAAGACCCGGCGTTATTAGGAAGTTGCGTTCGCGAAGCGTTAGCGCGTTCTATTGTGCAAAATATTGTGGGTATGGAAGAGGAAATTCCGGTCATTACGCTAGACATTTCACTGGAACACATATTGCAGCAGTCTGTTCAAGTTTCCAGCGAAGGTGGCGCGAGTTTAGAACCAGGTTTAGCAGAAAAATTACTGTCATCTTTGCAAGACGCAAGTCAAAGACAAGAGATGGCTGGGCAAGTTGCGGTATTGCTTGTTTCATCGATTATACGGCCGATGTTAGCTCAATTCACAAAACGCACTATACCTAATCTGCATGTACTTTCGTTTAACGAAATTCCTGATAATAAACAGATTAAAGTGGTTTCTACGGTTGGTCAATAGATCTAACATGTAAGGTAACTGGGATTATCTTTCTGAAACACTTCTTGGCATTCTCTAATACTATTACTGAGTGCAGTCAAACTATGCATCGTGTGGCAACGTGTAATAACAAATGAGTAAAGTTGTGCTCATGTAATAAGAGGTTGGGTATTATGAAGTTGAAACGTTACACTGCACCCGACATCAGGCAGGCCATGACAAAAGTTCGTGATGAGCTAGGCCCTGATGCTGTCATTCTTTCAAATCGTAAAATTGATAACGGAATTGAAATCATCGCCGCAACAGATTATGACGATGCAATTGTTAATGGATCAACAGGAAATAGTAGAACTGAAGAAGTAGATTTAATCAAGTCAGGAAATGCAAAAAAACTAGCTGATCAACTGTCGAAAACATTTGATGTTGAAAAGAAAGAATCTGCTTGGAAAAAAGCACTCACGGAAACCTATGCACTGGATGATGAACCAGAGCCGATTGAGAAGAAACCGGAAAAGATCAAAAAAAATACCAGTCAAGTTTCGAATGAATGGATCAATCGTTTTAATTCCTCGTTAGAAGACGAGAAAGAAATTACCCCGAAATCGAATAGTAGTAACTCACCGACCGATGATGCCGAATTAAAAAATGTCTGGGATGAATTGAGTAATCTCAGAGGATTATTGGAAACTCAGCTATCCTCCTTAGCATGGTCAGATGCATCTAAACGCAACCCGCAGAAATCGAAGGTTCTCAAGCATCTTCTTGAGCTGGGTTTAACGCCGGAAATGGGTTATTCATTGCTCTCAAAAATAGATGACAAACTGGGCTTTGAGTCGAGTTGGCGAAAAGCGTTAGCGCAGTTTGCTAGCCAGCTTCCCGTTGTTGAAGAAGATGTCATTAAGCAAGGTGGAATATTTGCATTAGTCGGGCCAACAGGTGTTGGCAAAACAACAACTATCGCGAAAATGGCGGCACGTTATGCGTTATCTCACGGAACTAAAGGTATTGCTCTGGTTACGACCGATAACTATCGGATTGGTGCGCAAGAGCAGCTAAGAACTTACGGTAGAATATTAGGTACACCGGTTAAAGTCGCGAATGATTCTGAAGAGCTACGCAAGGTATTAAAAAGTCTTTATGATAAAGATTTAGTGCTTATCGATACTGCGGGCATGAGCCAGCGCGATATTCGTTTAACAGAGCAGTTTTCAATGTTAAGCGAAGGTTCTAATTTAATTAAGACATTTCTCGTCATGTCTGCCTCTTCACAACAAAATGTATTGGAAGAGACAGTGCAGGCTTATAAAAAGGCATTTCTTGATGGCTGCATTCTCACCAAGCTTGATGAATCTATCGTGCTTGGTGGTGCGCTTTCAACCATCGTAAAAAACCAAATCCCCATCGTTTACACAAGTGACGGCCAACGCGTGCCGGAAGATCTCCATAAACCAGAGGCGGTAAATCTGCTGAAGAAAGCGGTTGAGATGATGAATGAATCCAAAATAAAACTGGATGAAAGTGTAATAGAACTAGCATTTGGGGGGTTGGCAGCTAATGATCTCACCTGAAATTCAATTTGATCAAGCATCTGGTTTACGCGCCCTAAAACGAACCAAACCTGTCCGAGTGATTGCGGTAACGGGAGGTAAGGGCGGTGTAGGAAAAACGAATGTATCTGTAAATCTCGCGATTGCAATGTCTGCCATCGGTAAACGTGTCATGTTGCTGGATGCGGATTTGGGCATGGCTAATATTGATGTTTTATTAGGATTACATCCGAAACAGAACTTATCGCACGTCATTGAAGGAAGTTCGACCTTAGAAGAGATATTGTTACCAGGACCGAGAGGTATACAAGTTGTTCCGGCAGCTTCCGGCGCACAGATGATGTCGCAACTGACTGAAGCGCAGCATATTGGTTTAATCCGAGCCTTTAGTGAATTAAATAACAATGTAGATGTGCTAATGGTAGATACTGCTGCGGGCGCTAACTCCAGTGTTGTAAGCTTCTGTAAAGCAGCACAAGAGGTGTTGGTTGTTGTTTGTGACGAGCCGGCATCAATTACCGATGCCTATGCACTGATTAAGTTGTTAAGCCGCGATCATGGAATTCGACGTTTTCATGTGTTGTCGAATATGACAAGTAGTGTTCAAGAAGGGCGTCACCTCTTCGAAAAATTGGTTAAAGTCACAAACAGATTCTTGGACGTAACGCTCAGTTATTTTGGGGTATTGCCGTTTGATGAATATCTACGAAAAGCTGTGCAAAAACAAAAATCTGTAGTCGATGCATTTCCACGCAGTCGCTCTGCAATTGCATTTAAGAATCTCGCACAAAAAGCCGATAAGTGGCCGATGCCCTCCAACGCCAATGGGCATTTAGAATTTTTTGTCGAAAGATTAATACATGCAAGTAGTCAATTAGACGTGGAGGCATCACTATGAACGGAATCACCGCATATGCAGAAGCAAAACAAAACGAGATCAAACGTAAACACGATAGTGATGTTGTGGCGAAACATGCGCCGCTTGTTAAGCGAATTGCTTATCACTTAATCAGCCGTCTTCCTCCCAGTGTACAGCCCGATGATCTTATTCAAGCCGGTATGATCGGTTTGTTAGAAGCTTCAAGAAACTACGATTCTACACAAGGTGCAAGTTTCGAAACATACGCTGGTATTCGTATTCGTGGTGCAATGTTAGACGAAATTCGTCGTAGCGATTGGGCACCACGTTCAGTCCATAAAAAAGCACGTATAGTCGCTGAAGCAGTAAGAACCATTGAAAACGAAACTGGACGTGATGCACGTGATCATGAAGTGGCTAAATGTTTGGACATGTCTTTAGAGGAGTATCACCAAATGCTTCAGTCAGCGAGCGCCTATCGGGTGATGAGCTTTGAAGATATTGGACCTGGTGATGATTCTTATGCTGAGAGCTTTACTGACGAACGTGGTACACCGCTAGATGGTTTACAGAAAGATGACTTTAGAAAAAGTTTAGCGGATGCTATCGCGAGCTTGCCTGAACGTGAACGATTGGTGATGGCACTTTATTATAATGAAGAGTTGAATTTACGAGAAATTGGCGAAGTTTTAGGTGTGAGTGAGTCTCGTGTTTGTCAGATTCACAGTCAGGCAGTTATCAGGCTTCAAGCGAGAATGTCAAACGTTACCATTTCATAATTGGAAGTTTTTCTAAATGGAATTTGGAGGTTACCTTGGATAAGAACATGAAAATCCTTATTGTAGATGATTTTTCTACAATGCGTCGGATCATAAAAAATCTCCTGCGTGATTTAGGGTTCACAAACACATCAGATGCGGATGATGGAAACACCGCTTTACCTATGCTGCAGTCAGGAAAATATGATTTTTTAGTGACTGACTGGAATATGCCGGGAATGACGGGGATTGAACTGTTAAAAGCTGTGAGGGCCGATCCTAATCTTGCGCATCTACCTGTACTTATGGTAACTGCTGAACAAAAACGTGAGCAGATTGTTGAAGCTGCTCAGGCTGGTGTTAATGGTTATATTGTAAAGCCGTTTACTGCAGTAACACTCAAAGAGAAAATAGACAAGATTTTTGAACGTATTGATGCAGGCTAAATAACGAGGGATTGATTATGACAGATAATGTTGAAGTCGATCAAGATAGCCTCGATCTTGCGCGAGAATATGTTAAACAGCTAGAACAAGGTAATTCGGTCGAAGCAGATAATTTGTTAACTGAGTTAACACACTTGAGAGAGTCCCAATTATTTCAAGAGTTAGGGAAATTGACGCGGGACTTTCACGAGGCAATCAATGGATTTAATTCAGATGAAAGAATGCATAGTATGGCGCAGGATGAAATTCCTGATGCACGAGAACGCCTAAATTACGTAATTACGAAAACCGACGATGCGGCGCACAAAACCCTAAATGCGATTGAAGTGGTTATGCCTATTGCTGAAGCATTGGAAGGTAAGGTTTCAAGAATTGGTGGTGAATGGGATAAATTTTTGAAAAAGGAAATGAAGCCTCAGGAGTTCCGTGATTTATCACAAGAAATAAAAGAATTTTTTCATTCAACAGATTGCGACTTAAAGAGTATAAAAACGAATGTTAACGATATACTCATGGCGCAAGATTTTCAAGATATTACCGGCCAAATTATAAAACGCGTAATAACGTTGGTTGCCGAGGTGGAAAAAAGTTTAGTTGAGTTAGTGAAATTAGGTGGCGGACTTGCGGTAAATGAAAGTGATTCAGGGTCAAGCAAAAAAATCAGAGAAAGTAATGTAGGTGAGTTAGAGGGACCACAAGTTCCAGGGATGGAGTCTGACGACGCAGTGAATAGTCAAGATGACGTTGACGAACTTCTGTCAAGTTTAGGTTTTTAAGGATAGCAAGATGTCTTTCGAAGAAGATGATGAAATAGTCCAAGATTTTCTAGTTGAAGCTGGGGAAATTTTGGAGCAGCTTGGTGAACAATTAGTTTCGCTAGAACAAGCTCCCACCGATAACGAACTTCTTAACGCCGTGTTCCGTGGTTTTCATACTATCAAAGGTGGTGCGAGTTTTATCAGTTTAACAGCGCTGGTTGAAGTTTGTCATGTGGCAGAAGATGTTTTCAATCAATTGCGTCAAGGTGAACGCGCTGTTGATTCGCACTTGATGGATGTTATTCTCCAAGTACTTGATGTGCTCAATGATATGTTTGATGCAGTTCGAGGTGGAAATGATCCTGAATCTGCAAGTCCTGAATTACTCGAGAGTTTAAGATCATTATTAGTTGGTAGATCACCACCTGCGGCGACTCCTGCAGCACCAGCGCCAGATGCGACACCGGCAGCTGTTGCTGAAGCTGCGTCCACTCCAGCAGCTGTGCCCGGACCGGAATCTGAAGATATTTCTGATCAGGAGTTCGAACAACTACTTGATGCGCTAGATAGTGAAGGGGCTGGCCAAGCTACAGCAGCGAAGCCCACCGAAGAAGTTGCACCAACCCCAGTAGCACCAGCTAGTGGGGTTGACAGTGATGATATTACTGAAGATGAGTTTGACGCATTGTTGGATCAATTGCATGGTTCAGGAAAATCACCCACTGCTGGAGGTACCGATGCGCCACCAGCCTCAGCGCCAAAGCCAGTTACTACTGAAGTAACACCTGCAACTAGCAGCGATTCTGATGAAATAACAGAAGATGAGTTCGACGCGCTTCTTGATACTTTACATGGAAAAGGAAGTCCCATAGGTGCTGCAAATACTGACTTACCAGCCGCAGCAGCTCCCACTCCAGCTCCCACGCCAAATGTTGATGTTGTTGCTCCTGCAGCGGCGGCAACCTCAGTGGCTGTTGCACCTGTCGTGGAAGAGGATGTTGCTGTTATAGAAGCTCCGCCACCACCTCCGGTTAAAAAGGTCGAAAAACCCAAAGCACAGCCTAAAGAACAACCTACTTCCCCTCAAAATGAAACCACTGTTCGTGTCGATACTAAGCGTCTGGATGACATTATGAACATGGTAGGTGAATTGGTACTGGTACGAAATCGCCTAGTTACATTAGAAGCAGCATTGGGTATTGAAGAGGTATCACAAGCCACGAGCAATCTTGATCTTGTTACCGCTGATTTACAAACAGCTGTAATGAAGACACGTATGCAGCCTATCAAAAAGGTGTTTGGTCGCTTTCCTCGTGTCGTACGTGATCTCGCCAGAAGTTTGAAAAAAGAAGTTAATCTTGAGCTGGTAGGGGAAGAGACAGACCTTGACAAAAATTTGGTTGAAGCGTTAGCTGATCCTCTTGTGCATTTAGTGCGTAACGCGGTGGATCACGGTATCGAAATGCCGGACGAGCGTGAACAAAATGATAAAAGTCGTGAAGGCACTGTATTACTTTCTGCCGAACAGGAAGGAGATCATATACTGTTAACCATTAGTGATGATGGTGGTGGTATGGACCCTGATAAACTGCGAGAAAAAGCGGTTGAGAAAGGAGTGATGGATAAAGATTCAGCCGCTCGCCTAGAAGATAAAGAAGCTTTTGCTTTGATCTTTGCACCAGGGTTTTCCACGAAAGAGGAAATATCCGATATTTCGGGTCGTGGAGTGGGAATGGATGTAGTTAAAACCCGCATTGTGCAATTGAACGGCACTATCGATATAGACTCAAAAATTGGCCAAGGTACAACTTTAAGTATTAAAGTACCGTTGACGCTGGCAATTATGCCGACATTGATGGTGATGTTAGGTGAACAAATATTTGCTCTGCCGCTAGTTAGTGTTAGTGAAATATTTAATCTTGATTTGAGTGATACTAACCGTGTTGACGGTCAGGAAGTGATTATGCTCCGCGATCAACCGCTACCGCTCTATTTTTTGAAAGATTGGTTGGTACAAAGTTGTTATGGTGAGCCACACCCTTCTCAAGGTCACGTTGTTGTCGTTTCAATTGGTAATCAAAAAGCGGGATTTGTTGTAGAACAACTCATTGGTCAAGAAGAAGTAGTGATAAAACCTTTAGGGAAGATGTTACAGGGTACTCAAGGTCTATCTGGTGCAACTATAACTGGTGATGGAAGAATTGCGCTAATTTTAGATGTGCCAAGTTTAATGCTAGCTTATGCTAGAAAAATGTAAGGAGATATGCATTGGCCGTACGTGTATTGATTGTCGACGATTCAACGTTCTTTAGACGTCAAATTACACGATTGCTAGAAAACAAAAAAGAGTTTGAAATTATCGGTACTGCAACGAATGGTACAGAAGCGTTATCAAAAACCCTAGAGCTTAAACCAGATGTCATCACTATGGATATTGAAATGCCGGTGATGAATGGTATTGATGCAACAAAAAATATCATGCGTCAAATTCCCACTCCCATACTTATTTTCTCTTCACTATCAACTGATGGTGCAAAATTGACTTTGGATGCACTTGATGCAGGTGCTGTAGATTATATGCCGAAAAAATTACAAGATATCTCGGCAAATCCTGATGAAGTGACCGAAGTGCTTTGTAAAAAAATAATTGCTGTTGCCCGACAAAGCCGCATACTTCTGCAAAAAGAGAAAGCTGCTTTTTCAGCGAAATCAGAAATACCTAAACGTGCACGAAAAGTTAGCAACTCAACCAAGATTGTGGCGATTGGAACATCAACGGGTGGTCCGGTTGCATTACAGTCTGTATTAAAAGATATACCATTTGATTTTCCGTTGCCCATATTGTTAATTCAACATATGCCAGGGACATTTACACCAGCATTTGCCAGTCGTCTGAATGATTTATGTCATATCAAAGTAAAAGAAGCTGAAGATGGTGATGAATTAAAGCCTGGTGTGGCTTATTTGGCACCGGGTGGTAAACAGATGGGTGTGAAAGGAACTGCGAGTTCAGCAAGACTTGAGATTATTGCTGGTGATGCAAGTCTAAACTATAAACCGTCAGTAGATTACACATATAGCGCATTGGATAAAGTATATTCATCTAGTGTATTAGCCATTGTATTAACCGGCATGGGTGCAGATGGTTGTAAAGGAGCCGTACAACTAAAAAAATCAGGCTCAACAATAATTGCGCAGGAAGAGAAGTCTTGTGTGGTATACGGTATGCCTGCTGCAATAGTAAAAGCAGAAATCGCAGACAAAGTTCTCGATTTAAAAGGAATAAGTGATCAAATTATTCTTCATGGTTAGAGAATAAGTTCAATATTCCAAATAATATTTTGCTTTTAAAAAAATGAAATTACATGGATATACTCTCTTTACTTGGAGCCTTGTTAGCGGTGGTTGCCATATTTCTCGGGCAAACTATCGAAGGCGGACATTTTAGTTCATTAATAAACTTACCGGCATTACTCATTGTTGTTGGTGGTTCGTTAGGCGCTATTATGGTTCAAGTTCCCATGGAAACCTTTAAACGTGCGTTAAGAATGCTTCACTGGGTAATAGTGCCACCCGCTGATAGTATGCTGGATACGATTAATAAGATCGTAGATTGGAGTGATATTGCGCGCCGCAAAGGTATATTGAATCTCGATCAATTTGTTCGAAGCGAACCTGACAGCTACACCCGCAAGGCACTGCAACTTCTTATTGATGGTCGTGATCCTATCGCTATTCGAAGTACATTAGAAGTGGAAATCGAAGTTCGCGAGGATTTTGACTATGTTGCAGCGAAAGTGTATGAAGCGATGGGTGGTTATACACCGACTTTAGGGATACTTGGTGCGGTGATGGGGTTGATTCATGTCATGGAAAATTTGGCAGAGCCCAGTAGCCTGGGGCAGGGGATAGCGACTGCATTTGTAGCTACGGTTTATGGTGTCGGGTTAGCGAACCTATTTCTTATTCCTATCTCAAAAAAACTTACTCAAATTGTTTATCATCAATCGCGCGAACGGGAAATGATTTTGGAAGGTATTATCTGTATTTCTCAAGGTGAAAACCCGAGAAACGTTTCTGCACGTTTAAAATCCTATCATCGACAATCGTATGGCACGTAATAAAAAAGCTTTTCGTGAAGAAGAAAAACTGGACCGCTGGTTGGTTTCTTACGCTGATTTCATCACACTGTTATTTGCATTTTTTGTTGTAATGTTTGCCGTTTCTAGCATTCATGAAGGAAAGTTGCAAGAGATTACCAGTAGCTTAGTTGAAGCGTTTCAAAATACACCAAGATCGCTGGACCCGATACAAGTGGGTGAAGTCACGCGAAACCCCAATGATAAAATAGTCGAGCAAGACCTTGCTGCTCAGGGTGGAGATGCGCTTGTAGAGCAAAAAACGCTTAAAGAACTAACAAGAAAAATGGAATCTGAGATGATGGATCTCATTGCTTTAGATGAGATTACCGTACGCCGCTCGGAGCAGTGGTTAGAGATAGAAATTAATAGCAGTATTCTATTTGATAGTGCAAGCTTTTCTCTCGTCAACAATTCTCGCCCAATACTACAAAAGATTGCTAAAATACTGTCCCCTTACCCAAACCCAATTAATGTTGAAGGGTTTACTGATAATATTCCTATCAATACTTCTCTGTTTCGCTCTAATTGGGAGTTATCTGCAGCAAGAGCAGCATCTGTCGTTCACTTATTTAGTAAACAAGGCATAGAACCTGGACGAATGTCTGCCATTGGTTATGGCGAGTTTAGACCAATTGCCAGTAATAAAACGGTTGAAGGACGAAGGAAAAACCGTCGCGTGGTTGTTGCCATATTAGCAAATGACACGGTGTTATCTAATCAACGGTTTCTCGGTCAATAAAAAGTGACATTTATTGAACTGTCTTGTGTTGTAGTCTCAGGTTTTGAAGTAGTTCAATTTGTGCCCATGATGTACAGTTAATGACTAGCTTAGCCGGCGGCGTTTGTTGGAGGCTATGCAACGTTAGGGTAAAGCTAAAAAAGCGCCAATGATCTAACGCGTCATCTGATAATAAATCTAAAATAGCCTCATGTTATGCAGATTGTTTTGTTGATCTGCCCACCTTACTCGCCACTAAACAATCGCTTATTCGTTCTGCAAAGTAATACTATTCTATGGCACTACTCATGCATCTTCTATTGCAATGTTAACAATCCAATGAAGTAGAGGTAGTTGTCGTGAGGGTGTTTGCAGTAGCTAATCAAAAAGGTGGTGTCGGGAAAACAACAACGACGGTTAATTTAGCTGCGCCACTAGCGATGGCCGGGCGTTCTACATTAATGCTCGATCTCGATCCGCATGGATCTTTGAGTAGTTATTTTGGGTTTGATCCTGATACGGTAGATAAAAGCAGTTATCGCCTTTTTCAAAACAGTAAAAAAGATCCATTCGATTTAATCGAGCCTACGGGTGTTGAGCGGCTGGATATTATCCCCGCTAGTTCTGCATTAGCAACGCTTGATCGGCAACTGGGAGTGAAAGAAGGTAAAGGTCTGGTTATCGTTAACGCGTTGGAAAGTTTACGTAAAAAATACGCCTATGTGTTTATCGACTGTCCACCGGTGCTAGGTGTACTTATGGTCAATGCCATGGCAGCCTGCGAGCGTTTGATGGTTCCTGTGCAATCTGAATTTCTTGCCTTAAAAGGACTTGAACGTATGGTACGAACGCTGAGCATGGTTACCTCGGCACGTGGAACTACTCTTCCTTACACAATTGTACCTACTATGTATGATCAACGGACAAAAATAGCACGTGATAGTTTGCAAATGTTGCGTGATAGTTATCCTTACAATATTTGGGATGATGTTATTCCTCTGGATACTCTGTTTAAATCAGCTAGTGAGAAAGGAGTACCTCTTGCGGTATTGAATCCAAAATCTCGCGGCTCAATTGCATATCGCAAACTGTTAACTTCGTTATTGCGAATTACCTATGAACAGGATCAAAAGACTACAGCAGTAGCTTAATTTTTTAGTAGGACCCGTTTATGACCACTGAACTCCGTGAAGATGAAGAGTTGCAAGAACAACAAAAGGCTGTTGAAGTATATTTATCGGCTCTGTTTAGCGAAGAGAAACCTAATAGCCACGAAAAGCTAAGTGACGAAAAGTCTGCGGCAGAATTCAAGGGACCGAATAGTACACAGCTAGAAGAGTCGCTTCCAAAAGTAGAATACGTTAAAGGTTTAGAAGAATCTTCTTTCGATGAGTTGAAATCGGGTGTGCCCACTTGGGCGTCAAAACGATTTGCTTGTTCTATGATTCATGTCGCCGGTTTGAATCTACTTATACCGACTCAGTTTATTCGTGGTGTGCGCAGAATTTCTCAGTCATTTAACCCTGTGACAAAAAATACGTCGTGGATTAAAGGTCGATATAGGAAAAACTTTGAAGATATTGTTGTTATAAATACAAAATTTTTAGCCTTTGGTCGAGAAGAGTTTATCCCTCCAAAACATCGTGATGACAAAGATGTTTATATTGTTGCTGTGGGTAATGGTCAATGGGGATTCAGTTGTGAGTCAATTGGCCATGGTATTAATTTATCCAGTAAAGAAGTAGCCTGGCGAGGTAAACAAGGCAAAAGACGTTGGTTGGCAGGAAGCAGTGCTGATAATAACGCTGTGATTATCGATGTACGACGAATTGAACTCTCCCTGATTATGGATGGCGTGCTGGTATAGTTGCTGCAGATTTCATAAAACACGTGTGCTCGTCGATTTGTTGACATTTGGTTAGATTAGCGAGCTTTGTTTACTACTAAGTAATGACAACGAGAAACAGATATGAGCGATGCAGCAGAAGAGTATGATGATGAAGTTCTTCGTTGGGTAACTTTTGAATTAGAAGATGAAACCTACGGAATTAATGTAGCAGATGTGCGTGAGGTCCTCCGTTTTACTGAGATTGCGCCAGTTCCAGGCGCGCAGGGTTATGTGATAGGTATTATCAATCTGCGTGGCAACGTTGTGACTGTTATCGATACTCGAAAGCGATTTGGCCTCGGTCCTAAAGAGGTGGATGATCTGTCACGAATTGTCATTATAGAAATTGATGGCCAAGAGATGGGAATTCTCGTAGATAGTGTGGCTGAGGTTGTCGATTTAAAAATGTCTGATATTGAGCCGGCACCGAATGTGGGAAATGAAGAGACTTCACGCTATATCATGGGTGTTACTAGCCGTAGTGGCGAGTTGTTGATTATTGTTGATCTGAAAAAGATTCTTAGTTCGGAAGAGCTGCAAGATGTAGCGATGTTTTAGTTTTGGAGAAGGATTAATGGTCTTAATGGATTACCTGCAATGGGACCTTATCGCAGTGCTGTCTCTGTGTTTATTCGGTTTCATCTATACGTCACGCGCGCATGCAAAGAGCCGGTTATTAAATAAGCGTTGCAATGAGCAAGCAAAAATTATTAAATCACTGCAGGATGATATTAAAGTTCTCTATAAGTCTGCCAGCAACCTGGGTACTGGATTAAAAAAGCTTGAACATGGTGCAAAAGTACTCAAAGAACAACAAGAACAATTAACACTCAAAGAACCCAACCAACAAGCCTACCGCAACGCTATTCAAGCCATACAAAACGGCGAAACGATTAATAAAGTATCAGAAACCAGTGGACTTTCTCGCGGTGAAGTCGAATTATTGAAAATGTTTCAGAAATTTAAAGTTAATTCCAGCGTCGATAACAAAGAGACGATTGAATAGTTAATCGCTACTTCCCCTAATTTCCTTCTTTACGCTATTCCGATTTGCTAAACTTATTATTAATTTCTGATCGGGAAAAACCATGTCTGGCCAAGAGCTGTTAATTAACGCGCTGAAAAACCCTGATTGTTATGATCACAGTATTTCAAAACTACAAGTGATCGAAACTCATATCTCTTGGGTAATATTAACGGGTGAATATGCCTATAAAATCAAAAAGTCGATAGACTTGGGTTTTCTCAATTTTTCTACACTGGAAAAACGTAAACACTTTTGTCAGTTAGAACTTCAACTCAACAGCCGATTGGCTCCTAATTATTATCTCGATGTTATTCCTATTACCGGTAGTTATGAAAACCCTAACGTTAATGGCGAGGGGAGTGCCATTGAATACGCATTGAAGATGGTTGAGTTTCCGCAACACGCTGAACTGGATAGAGAGTTAGAAGCGGATAATCTTGATACAAATAAGATGAATCGTATTGCAGAAAAGATTGCAGAGTTTCACAAAAAAATTCATATTGCGGATGAAAAAGATAGTTTTGGTGATTTTGCAAAAATCCATCAATCGGTATTAAATACTTATAACTCAATTTTTGAGCAGATTGACGATGAAAAAATTGTTCATAGGGTTGAGAGTTTACTTGAATGGTCATCTTCTGAAAATGAGAGATTGAAACCAGTACTCATTCAACGAAAGCTTCACGGGTACATTAGAGAGTGCCATGGGGATCTTCATTTACGAAATATTGCTATTGTGAATGATGAAGTTGTTGCTTTTGATTGTATAGAGTTCAATGAAGATTTGAGATGGAATGACGTCATCAGCGAAATTGCGTTTTTAGTGATGGATCTAGATGATCACAATAGATCCGATTTGGCGAATTGCTTTCTCAACCGCTATCTTGAATTAACGGGTGACTATTCTGGACTTATGGTTTTACGCTATTACTTGGTTTATCGAGCAGTTGTAAGAGCCATGGTAGCATCTATTCGACTTCATCAAGAGAAGCAGCTCTTATCTACAAGTTCCGCTAACTATGTAGAGTTCAGCAATTATTTGAGTTTGGCAGAGAGATATACAAAACCACATTCTCCAGTTTTGTTAATTACTTTTGGGTTTTCAGGATCGGGAAAAACAACAGTAACCCAATCTTTATTGGAAAAATTTCCTTTTATTCGCGTGAGATCTGATATCGAGCGAAAACGCTTGCATAATATTGAAGAAAAACAGCGAGAAGAGAGGGGTGTAGAACGCGGAATTTATAGTACTACTGCCAGCGAATTAACGTATCAGCATCTATTTGAATTGGCCGGGGAGCTTTTGCAGGCTAACTACGCAATTATTGTGGATGCCACGTTCTTAAGTGTGGAATATAGATTCCAATTTCAACAACTCGCTGAAAAATTAAATGCTAAATTTGGGATTGTTCATTGTCAAGCATCTCGTGAAACAATGGAACGTCGCGTAGAACGTCGTTCAAGAAAGAATAATGATGCTTCAGATGCAGATCTCTCGGTGCTGACATATCAGATCGAAAATGATGAAGGATTTTCTCCCGATGAAAATAAATTTCGATATATGGTTAATACAGAAGACCTTAGTGTAATGAATGATCTATATACTTGGGTAGAGAGCGAGTTTGATATACCGTGTTTTACTCGTTAACGCTGAATCGTGTAATAATGAGTTTATGCTCAGAAATGGGTTTTAGTTGGGGAACGGCGATATCATTTCTAAGTCAAGATTTGAGAGAAGTATATGCCGAAAGAGATTAAGTTGTTAAGGAAAAGGTTGGGTTTATGAAAATTGCAGCGAGTCGGCTATTAGTTTGTATTGTGGTTTGGTTGTTTATACTATCAGCCCAGGCTAATGACGTTGATCGTGGACAATTGCTGTATGAAAATCATTGCCAAACATGTCATACACCAGATATACACAATCGCGACAACAGAAAAGTTAATTCCCTTGTCGAGCTAAATAAAATGGTTATTCGATGGCAATACCATTTGAAACTTATGTGGAATACCACTGATGTTAGCCAGGTAACAAGCTACGTTAATCGAAGATATTATGAAATCTCTCCCTTACCTTAGCGGAATATTTCTCAGGTGTTAACCCTAACGTTGCATAAGATTTCAATTAAAAACCGCGTTTCCGCTTCTATAGCTAGTATAGAAGCTTTTAACCCGATATTTTATACAACGTTAGGATAGAACTACTCTGATACATATCGCCTAAAGAAAAATGTTGTGTCGGTCGCTGAAGATGTGCAAATACTTTGATCAAGGGCCTCAATTAGAAGCCCTTATACATACATTACAATTATAATGGGAAAGGATGTGTTCTATGGAGAACGGATTATGTGGTTCTGATTCTACTTTGGTTACGATCAGGTTAATAAAGTCAGGACAAGTAGTTGCTATTGCACAAGCTACTGATATCGCCTCACAACGGATGAAAGTAAGAAACCCAGGAATAGCTTTGAACTCTGGTGACTCGATTACTGTTAAATTTTCAAAAAAAGGACACCCTAGACCTGTCTGTTTTAATGCACCTGCATCTGTCGTTCATATCGATGAATCTAACATTGGGCTGCGCTTTGATCGTAGTATTCCAATGCCTGAAATTTTAGGCTTGTCAAACTTGGCAGCAGCCAATCTCAATTGATCTTTAATAGTAGATACTAACCCTAACGTGGCATAAAATTTCGATTAAAAACCGCGTTTCTGCCACTATACTGGCTCTATAAGCTTTTAATTACGATATCTTATGCAACGTTAGGGTCTATTAGACAGAGAATAATTCTAAGTCTTAAAAATCGATTAAAAACGCCTTAAATAGGGTATGTTTAATTACTCGCTTTATTCCGAAATATTAAGTGATATAGATGCCAACAAATCATCACTGAATTGATTGTTAAAATGAATAACAGTCTCCGGTTTATATCTAAATTATGGGTAACACTATAATCTAAATTTCTTGTCTGCTTACCGCGAATGAAAATCCTATAAGGTTCAAAAAATTCCGATATCAAAATGATCCAAGTCATACTATTTGCTGAGTTGGATTAACTAGTTGTTCTACTGATCCATCAAACACTGCAATAGTGCTTCGTCGATTTCCATTTTATCAGAAAATCTTTGTTGTCCCTTTTCTATTTAATAATTCGAACCAAAGAAAAACATCTTATTTCCCTCAGTTGATCATTTCTAGAAACTTTAAATCACCTTAATTGAGGGGTGCGTTCTCGATTCATTTTTCCGAAAACCTAAACATAACATTTTCCTGGATCGAGTATTTTATGCAGAAATCGGTAATGTATTTTTGGAAGGATCAAGTGCTGTTGATAGGTGAACCAATAGAGACTTGTGAACATCAGCACTATGCGATTCAAATTAGCATAGATTTGTCTCGAATGTGTGAGTCGCAAGAGTCTAAGCAATGGCAAACTTATTCGGCATTAATTATTGCACCAAATTATCCTCATCAAATTGGCGGGCTGGGTAGCTTTCAAGCGACTCTGCTTATCGAACCGGATACAAAACTCGGGCAACTAATAGTATCCCAGTATTTGAAAGAGTCGAGTATTCGGGAAATTAATTTATCTTTATTAGAAAAACAGTTAGTCGAGTTCAAAAAATATCTAACGAAAAAAAAATCATGTTGTGTCGCAAGAAAATTCAGCGAATACCTTTTACAGCAATTACTCGGCTCTCCCTCATTACCTAAAGGTTTAGATTCAAGAATTCAACAAGCACTAAAACTCATTAAGGAATCACATTCACTTGATGTAACCAGCGGTTTTATTGCTCATCAACTTGATCTATCAGAAAGCAGATTTACACATTTATTCAAAGATGAGTTGAATATTCCACTACGTCGTTACCTATTGTGGTTGCGACTAATTAAAGCAACAAGGTTATTGTTAAGTGAACATTCGTTTACATCGGTGGCTCATGAAGTAGGATTTTCAGACGGTGCTCATTTAAGCAGAACGTTTAAAAAAATGTTTGGCTTAACACCGACGGAAGTATTTAAGAATAGCGAAAACGTTCAAGCCATTTCCTGTTTAAAGTGATATTTAGTCTTTATTTATTCAAAGAACGGAAAACGAATTGAGAGTCTGAAGGGGTTCTTGGTACACCATAAGAAAATTGTAAACTCAGCAAATTGTAAATTCAAAACATAATTAGGGAAAATAAATTATGCCGCAAGTAATTGCTCAAATTGTAACGACGATGCTTTTATTGGCACTAACAATGAGTGCTCACGGTGCAACGTTTAATGTTGTAGACGTCCGTGACTATGCGGATGTAAATGTGGGTGATGGCGTTTGTGATGTAACAGAATCACAAACTTCTGTTCGTTGTACTTTGCGGGCAGCGATTCAAGAAGCGAATCTGACGGAAGAGGACGACCTCATCATTATGTCAGACGGGGATCACGTTATGACAATTAGTGATCTAGCCGGGCCAGAAGATGAGGGTGCAACGGGAGATTTTGATATCACTAATCCGTTTTACGATGAAGATGAACCCAGCACGCACTATGTTACGACAATTGTGGGGAATGCTGAAAATCTTTCTCAGATAGGATACAACGACCCAAGAGTAGGTTATACAGGTGTTGGGCGAGTTTTTGATATTCATAAAGGTGCCACGGTGGTTATAGAGAATGTCCACATGCGATATGGGTTTGTTCAATATGTAGAGTCGCCTAACGGTCTTTATTTGAATACTGAAGGCGGCTGTATTCGTAGTCGATCTGCGACGCTTATACTACGAAATGTCGAAATAACCAAATGTATGGGAGCCGGTTTTGGCAGTGGGATCTACAGTGAAATGGGATATTTGGAGCTAGAAAATACTCGAGTCTTCTCCAATAGGGAGATGGCGGAACTGGCAGTTAATCTTTCAAACGTTGGCAACGGTATTGCTATTAATGGCGGAGAGGCTTTTATAAAAAGTTCTCAGATCTGGGATAACCCGCAACAACACGAAAGTGGATTCCCACGACAGATTGGTGCTCCAGCATGGGAAGTTCTCGATAGATTTGCAACTGACTCCGCTACGATGGGAGGTGGAATATATTCTTTTGGTGATGTGACAATCGAAGACTCGCTTATTTATGGGAATCGAGCGATGCAAGACGGTGGAGGTATCTATCATGGTGTTGGTGAGTTAACGATAAAAAATACAACGATAGCAGGAAATAGTGCAGGACGAGGTGGAGGTGGGATATTTCTATTAAGAGGTTATGTTGGGGAACCTAGATCCCAGTCTGACATCCCTGTTCACCTGGTGCACACAACGATCATTGATAACTATGCTGTCGGTACAGATTTAACATCAGAGGGAGTTTACACTGGACAAGCTTTTGGTGGATATCCGGGAACAACCAACTATGGTGTTCTTAGAGGGCATGATGTTGCTATCGAGGGCCAACTGGAAAATCAAGCTGTGCTGCAAATGGCAAACTCTATTATTGGCGAATGCGAGTTCTTTGAAGGCGAGATTAAATCACTCGGTCATAATATTAGCTCAACAAATACCTGTGGTTTGAGTGTTGAGCCTGGTAGCACAGATTTGGTAAACACTGATCCAATGTTAGAAGCACTCGATACCAATTTCACGACCTACCTTCACTCATACAAGCCGATGATTAACAGTCCTGCGCTAGATGGTGCGAGTGAATGGTACTGTCGACTTGCTCCTGCCGATCAAAGAGGAATTCCACGGCCTCCCACTCAGTGCGATATTGGCGCACATGAATCTGCTTCGTTTAGCGCTTCAAACCAAGTTTATGTGCTAAATGTTGGCGAGGGGATGTCAGCTCAATTAACGACAAATTATCCTGGTTGGCCCTATTTTTCTTATGAGATAGTAGCGAGAGTGCAGCCTGAAAAAGGGAAGCTCTCTTTTTTTGATCCTGGCGATATCGGTTATGAAAATGGAAAATTTGTTTTTTCTTCTTATCTAGAATTATCCGGGAACCCCATAGAAACTTTCACTTTTCGCGCAACAGATACAATCTCAGGCGCCACATCGGAAGCTGAAATCACAATACATATCAATACAGATAGCCATGCAGGGCCGGTGTTAGCTCAAGAAGACATTGTTGTCGATGTGATTAATGGAGAGGCGATAAGTGATATAACAATTATAAATCAAGAGGATTTATCGGCGAATGTCGCCGACGTAGACTACGACTTCCCATTTGGTGTTTTCTTTTTTGATGTTGAGCCACTTTCACTTACATATTCACCAACATACGGGAACGGAATCAGTGAAGTTGAAATGCTTTTACCAATTGGAGCAACATTTCAACAGAATCCAGTGGTGAGAAAAATGGATAGGTTTGGAAATTGGAGAACGTTACCAACGTCTGGGGAGGAAGGCAGCGCATGGGGGCCAAGTTTTGGCAGTTTTAGTTATGTGCCACATCCTGATCAGGTAACCTATCCAGGTGTTCAAATCGGAAGAATTTTTCTTCATCTCGTTGATAACGATATTTTTGATTTTGACAGGAATTCCGGAGTCATCAGTGATCCAGTAGCGATAGCAATACCAAATGATTTAGTAGACGCGAATGGAGACGGTTGGAAAGTAAGGCAAGATTATGAGAAGTATTATGTTAGAGAGGAGCCTAAAAGTAGTGGCCGGGCCTCGTTAGATATTTCAATGTTGATAGTTTTAATGTTTTCTGTTTTGGTTTTGCGAAGTAAATTACGGAGCTAAAAGTGTTTCCTTAACCGTGAATTTCATTGAATGCGAGCAAAGATTGAACATAAGAACACGAGTATGGTGAATTAGCCTTTTATTGAAGGATATACCTTTATGCTTGGGTGTTACATGATATTTTGTTTTTAAATCAGCTTGTACGAATGCAAATCTATTGATGATTGATATTTGACCATCGATTTCATAAACATCCCTCCCTCTATTTGTTATTAAGGTTAGTTTTTTTTCAGGCTAATTATCGAATCAGGTGAGGAGAATTGTAATAATTGCTTGAAACCTATCCAGTAAAAAAACGACGACCGAGAGTTTTTTATACCTTTTCACAAAATTACAGTATAAAAAACATATAATTAGCTAGAGAAGTCCTTAACAATGACCTTAAAATTAGTTAAGGTTAATGTTCCACTTACAAACCGATAAGAATTACACCATTCAATACAAATAGAAAATACTAACAACTTAGAATCTGGTTAAAAAATAACAAGAATATATAAAACGATCAGCTTCTGAGCATTTATATATTAATTTCTGAGGGATAATTAAGTATGGTTTGTTCCACACGTCTGATTTTTTTTGCATTAGTTCTATTGTTATCTCCATTTGTTACTCATAGTGCAACTTTCACTGTTCTTTTTGAGAATGATGATATTGATGAAATAATTGATGGTAATTGCGCCTCTGCCCAAGGCCGTTGTACATTGCGTGCGGCTATTCAAGAAGCTAACGCCAATCAAGAAGACGACATAATTGAACTAAAAAGTCTAAGTGTGATAGCTGAGTATGATGTCGATATCGACAACCTGCTCACCCCCGAGCTTGTTCCGATCCCTGATAATAATTCATTAACTGGGGACCTGGATATCACCAATCCGTATTATAAGGAAGATGATCCATCGACTCACTACAGTATAACGATTATAGGTCTCGGTGCAGATAAGAGTATTATTCAAGGTGCAGGTGTGAGAAGCCTTGGTGATGAAGTTTATGTAAACTCAACCGGGACTGATCGTATATTTGATGTTCGACCAGGGGCGACACTAATTCTTGAACATCTTACGGTTGAAAATGGTAGAACTGATCATATTCGCCATCCTAATGGAGCGATATTAGAAAGTGAGGGAGGCGGAGTTCGAAACGAAGAGGGAACGTTGGTTCTTCGGAATGTGAAAATAACAAATAATCAGGCCGCAGGATTTGGCTCGGGTATATATAGTTTGATGGGAAACTTAGAAATAACGGATAGTGAAATTTTTCGTAATCACGAAAATATCGATAAAGACTGGCTTGATCGATTTGAAAATATTACAGGTGTGGGGACTGGTATCGCAATAAATGGTGGTAAAGCAGTTATCAGAAATACTTTGATCTGGGATAACCCTCAACAAGTTCAAGATGGTCCAACAGGTTTCGCTCCACATTTAAGTTCAGATACTCCGATAGGAACGATGCCTAGCTATAATCGATATCCCCAAGGTGGTCGGGTTGCCATTGCTGGTGGAGGAATTTATTCATTTGGTGATCTGACTATTGAAAATTCGGCCATTATTGGCAACAGAGCAATGCTGGACGGTGGTGGGATTTATCATGGGGTCGGCGAGCTGATAATCCGAAACACAACGATCAGTGGGAACGTGGCCGACCGAAATGGAGGTGGTATTTTTGTTATGAGGACTTATGTGGGGGAGCCTCGTCCATCTGAAGAAATACCCATCAATATTCTTCACTCTACGGTTATTAACAACTATGCTATTGGGTATGATTATACTATTGAGGGTTTGAATACTGAGTTTAATGCGCTTTCAGCAAGTACCGCAACGGGGCTTGTTGGAGAAGGTTTACCCGTACTTGGTGGGCACGATGTTATGCTTAACGGTGATGCTAGTACGGATATAAACTTATCTGCCGCAAACTCTATTTTAGGTAACTGCTTATTTTACGAAGGAGAGCTCACCTCCGCTGGTAGTAACATCAGTCAATTTAATAGTTGTAATCTCGATGCTGCCCAATCTGATTTGATCAATACTGATCCAATGCTAAATCCCATAAATTACAACTTCTCGAACTTGCCGAGCTATAAACCAATGGTTGGCAGCCCAGCATTCGACAATGCCAGTGATTGGGGGTGTAGTTTTGTCTCCACTGATCAAAGAGGCTATGTGAGGCCACTAACAAATTGCGAAATTGGCTCATATGAACACGTCACGTTGAAAGTCAGTAATCAAGTTTATATTGTTAGAAAAGATATGCCACTAACTCAAGAGTTGATGACTAACTTCTCCGAGTACGCTGATTTTAACTTTGAGGTAATTACAGCCCCAACTAAAGGAAAGTTTAGCTTCTATTTAGAGAGTGACCTAGCCTATCAAAATGGATTATTTTCTTATGTTGCAGATGCTGCTGCAACAGGACAGGACTCTTTCACTTTTCGAGCAACAGAAATTGAGACTGGCGAAGTTTCAGAGAATGTTGGTACGATTACTTTGATTCTCGAAGAGCCACCAATTGCTGGCCCAGCAGTGCAGGAAGAGATAATCGCTGAAGTTGTTAATAAAGCGACCGGTGCCGTAATTAGTCCTATTACCGTAACAACTAGTGATGAGTTAGGTGTGGCAGTTACCGATGTGGATTATACTTATCCATTAGGTGTGTTTTTTTTCAGCGTGAGTGAAGTGCCAGTAGTTAATGCCGGCGATACGGTGTTGAGGGTTACTATGCGCTTTCCTGATAATGCGGTAGAGTTCCCGAGCGATGCTGTTGTTAGAAAGTATGATCGTTTTGGCCGCTGGAGATCGCTGTCGAGTTTCTCCGCAACAGAAAGTTATGCCAATATCAATTTCACTTGGCATCCGACGACTCCTGGTTTGAGAGTGCCCTATATTACATTATGGCTAAGAGATAATGATGATTTTGATAACAACCGAACACTTGGAATTATTAATGACCCTATTGCCATAGGTGTGCCTAAGGGGTCTAAAAACGCTAACTTGGCGAGTTGGAATAATAATCAAGTCAATCAAAAACTGGAGAGCCCCAAACTTGGTGGGGGAGCTTCTGTAGCGATTCCGCTTATTGCTTGTTTAATATTTCTTATCGCTGTCATGAGAAGGCGAGAAGATTATTGAGTAATCTTGTAGAAAGTGCGAAATGACTCTTCCGAAAATTTTCGCTAGCAGGAATTCCAAAAATAGGACCCTTGATTCCGAACTCCTATGCAACGTTAGGGTCTAGGTTAATGCAAGCAGCACTTTTTATATTTTTTCCCGCTACCACAGGGGCAGGGATTGTTACGGCCTATTTTAGGTGTGGCTCTAATGGCTGGTTGTTCGTCTTGTATGCGTTTTTTAGCGAAGTAGGAATAAACTTCTTTCACGGCCGGTTCGATGCCATTTTGATGTTGGAGTAGTTCTTCCTCTGTTATATCGGATAGTTGTTTTAATCCTTCTCGTGAAGAGAAAAGACGAATATGTCTTAAGGCCTTATCTAATATAATATTTTCCTCTGGAGAAATATCTCCCCACAAGTTTATGCCTCGCATAAAACCCATACACCATTTATCAACCATGGGAACTGATTCCCCGTTATGATCAACATACACATAGATCGGGTCAACTTCACCATCAGCCATTGCTTCAATGACATTATTATAGAAATTAAAGATTTTGGAACCGAAAGTTTCAAATTCTTTTGGGCTACTCCAGTCTGGCGAATATTCTTCCCCTCCCCAAATAGCAGCCATCCAGACGGATGGCATAATTGTACAGGGTGAGCAGGCAAGTGCTGTGAAGAAGCCATCAAGTTCAGACATTTCACTAATTGAGTTTGCCTGACCGTGTTGAGCCAGATATTGATTAATGACAGCAAAAAGATCATCGCTATCCGTATCTTCCGCAGAGACAGAGTTAATATTTGTATTGTGAATATTGCTGAAAGAAGGTGGTGGTGTGGAACGCTTATCTCTGAATTCTAGTTGAATTTCAATTTCTTCAAGATCACCGGCACAACTGATATCGACGCACTGTTGTTTGAATAATTCACGAATTTCTTCGATTAACTCTTTTGCATTCAGGTCAAGAAGGTTCGCGATAACTAAGCCATTCAGTTGAAATGCTTCTTGATCAGCATGATTCAAGTAGTCCCGAAATTGTAATAGGACTTCTTCTCGTTTATCCGGCCAATGCTCAGCAATTTTACAAAGCCCATCTGATGCCATCGCCCGCGCATATTCATCATGTTCATTTTCATTGAAGAATTTAGTTAGTGGTTCTATAGACGATTTTCCGATCATACCGAAAACAACCGGTAATTCGCTTAACGCGAGATCATCTTCGACTAATTCATCAAACAGATCAATTAGCGGAGCAATGGCTTTATCACTCCCCAGCTGACCAATTGCGCGCCACGCATGTACCGGTGCCCACGCTTTATCACTCTCCATCCCATCATCCAGCAGAGATTCATCACCAACAATATTGAGCAAATTTTCGATATCGCTTTCTTCAAAGCCATACTGTAAATAGTCAGGCCATTGTGATGTCATTGCATCTTTTTTGCCCAGCTCAAGGAGAATATCTGTTTTTAGTGCGGTCATGGCTATTTTCTAAATAGATTGGAAAGATACGATTATATAATAAATGATTAAGCCAGCTTTTTATACTTAAACCGCTTAGGCTTATCCGCTTCATCGCCAATGCGTTTACGCAGATCAGCTTCGTAATCCGCATAGTTACCTTCAAACCAAACTACCTGGCTATCACCTTCAAAGGCAAGAATATGAGTTGCAATTCGATCCAGGAACCAGCGATCATGCGAAATAACAACGGCGCAACCAGGAAAATCTAACAAAGCTTCTTCCAATGCTCGCAATGTTTCTACATCTAAATCATTGGTCGGTTCATCGAGTAGTAGAACATTGCCGCCGCTGCGAAGTAGTTTAGCGAGGTGAACACGATTTCTTTCACCACCAGAGAGTTCACCAATACGCTTTTGTTGGTCAGTACCTTTGAAGTTAAAGCGGCTGACGTAAGCACGTGAGTTAACAGTATAGTTACCGACGGTAATGTTATCTTCGCCTTCTGAAATTTCTTCCCACACGGTTTTGTCATCAGCCAATGCATCACGAGATTGATCAACATGCGCGAGTTGTACAGTTTCACCATGAGTGATGGTTCCGCTGGAAGGTTTTTCATCACCAACTAATATGCGGAATAGGGTAGTTTTGCCAGCACCGTTAGGGCCGATAATTCCGACGATACCGCCTGGTGGTAGTCTGAAGTTGAGATCTTCAACTAAGAGTCGATCACCAAAGCCTTTTGATACATTCTCGACTTCAATAACTTTATCACCCAAACGAGGGCCGGGTGGAATAAAAATCTCTTTTGTTTCGTTACGTTTTTGTAACTCTTGAGAATTTAAATCATCAAAGCGGGCCAAGCGCGCCTTACTTTTAGCGTGACGGCCTTTTGGATTACTGCGAACCCACTCTAATTCTTGTTTAATCGATTTTTGACGAGCCGATTCTTGTTTCTCTTCAATCTCTAAGCGTTTCTCTTTTTGTTCTAACCAGGAAGAGTAGTTACCTTCCCAGGGAATGCCGTGGCCGCGATCTAGCTCTAGAATCCAGCCCGCTACATTATCGAGGAAGTAGCGGTCATGGGTAATCGCGACGACAGTACCGGGAAAGTCGTGAAGAAAACGTTCTAACCATGCGACTGATTCTGCATCTAAATGGTTGGTTGGCTCGTCGAGCAGTAACATGTCTGGTGCGGAAAGTAACAGGCGACAAAGTGCCACACGGCGTTTTTCACCACCAGAGAGTTTAGTCACATCGGCATCCCAAGGGGGAAGACGAAGTGCATCAGCAGCGACTTCTAACTGACGATCCAAGTCCCATGCATTCGCGGCTTCAATCTTGTCTTGAAGTTTTGCTTGCTTATCCATCAGTGCTGTCATTTCGTCATCACTCATTGGCTCCGCAAACTTCATGGAGATCTCGTTAAATTCGTCAAGAACGGCTTTGGTTTCAGCGACACCTTCTTCCACATTACCGCGCACATCTTTGCTTGGGTCGAGTTCTGGCTCTTGAGGAAGATAACCTATTTTTGTGCCCTTTAGCGGAATCGCTTCGCCGATAATGTCTTTATCAACACCTGCCATAATACGAAGCAGGGTGGATTTGCCTGAGCCATTTAAACCGAGTACACCGATTTTTGCACCAGGAAAAAAGGAGAGGGATATGTCTTTTAGAATTTCTTTTTTCGGAGGAACAACTTTCCCAACACGGTTCATGGAAAAAATATATTGTGCCATTATTGAGTCCTTAGTTGACTAACAGTTCTTCTAACATAACTTCATAAATTTCGGTTAACTTATCCAGGTCGCTGACACTTACACACTCATTCACTTTGTGTATGGTTGCGTTTAATGGGCCTAGCTCTACAACTTGCGCTCCAGTTGGTGCAATGAATCGTCCATCTGAAGTACCGCCAGATGTGGAAAGTTTGGTTTCATACCCCATGACTTTTTTAACCGCCTTTTGTACGGCTGAGACCAGTTCGCCACGCGGTGTTAAAAAGGGTTTGCCGGACAAATTCCAATCAATGCGGTAGTCGATGTCGAATTTATCGAAAATTTCATGCACACGTTTTTTTAATTCATCTTGCGTGACTTCAGTTGAGAAACGAAAGTTGAAAAGAGCTTCAAGCTTTCCGGGAATGACATTGGTTGCACCGGTACCACAATTAAGATTTGATACCTGAAATGTTGTAGACGGAAAAAACTCATTTCCTTCGTCCCAGCTTTGGCTACAAAGTTCCGCGAGTGCGGCTGACGCGACATGAAAAGGATTAGTTGCCAGGTGAGGATAGGCGACGTGGCCTTGCACTCCATTCACGATTAGTTTTCCATTTAAGGAACCTCGACGGCCATTTTTTACAATGTCGCCGACTTTGCTGGTACTTGATGGTTCTCCTACCAAGCAGTAGTCAATTTTCTCGTTTCTTTTTTCGAGATGCTCAACAACTTTAACGGTGCCGTTAATACTTGGTCCTTCTTCATCGCTGGTAATAAGGTAGGCAATAGAACCTCTGTGATCAGGATGTTTGGCTATAAAGTTTTCTGTGGCAACGAGCATTGCCGCGAGGCTGCCTTTCATATCAGCTGCACCACGGCCATAAAGCATATCGCCTTCAATCGTCGGTTCAAACGGAGGGCGATCCCAATCACTCTCTGGACCTGTGGGAACTACATCGGTATGGCCTGCAAATGTGATCAAAGGGCCTTCAGTGCCGCGACGAGCCCAAAAATTATCGACATCTTCAAAGCGTAGATTTTCGATATCAAAACCGATTGCCTTGAGTCTGTCTGTCATTAATGGTTGGCAGCCTGCATCTTCTGGTGTGACTGAATTTCTGGAAATAAGATCTTTAGCGAGATCAAGTGTTTTTGACATTATTGGGTAAATCTCTTTATGTGAAAAGTTGTTTATAGTCGGCTTCTTTAAAACCGACAACCCGTTTTGAACCTAAATCCAACACTGGTCGTTTGATAATAGCTGGGTTTTCTAACATCACGTTTAATGCATTTTTTTCGTCAATGTTATCTTTCACGTTTTCGGGGAGTTGTCGCCAGGTTGTTCCGCGCTTGTTGAGTAACACTTCCCAGCCTAATTCATCTATCCATTGTTGAAGTTGTTTATTATTTAGCCCATCTTTTCGAAAGTCGTGAAAAGTAAATTCGATGTTGTTTGCTTCAAGCCATTTTTTCGCTTTCTTAATGGTGTCGCAGTTTTTGATGCCGTAAAGAGTTGTCATAAAGTATTCAAGAAAAGTAAGAAGTGAGATATGTCGGAACGGTAGGTCGAGGGAGGTTGATTTTTGTGACTGTAGCCGACGCCGCACATGGATGTGCAAGTGCCTCAAGCGGACAGGAGTCCGTAGAGACCGTATTCACAGCGCGTCACAAAAACAATCTCCCTCGATCAGGAATTAACTTACGAAACGAACTTAAATGTCTCGAAGAAGCTCATTAATTCCTACTTTACCCAATGTTTTTGCATCAACCTGCTTAACAATAACGGCGCAGTATAAGCTGTATGTTCCATCTTTGGACGGTAAATTACCTGATACAACAACAGAACCCGCTGGGATACGACCGTAACTGATTTCGCCCGTCATGCGGTTGAAGATACGTGTTGATTGTCCAATGTAAACACCCATGGAGATGACAGAACCTTCTTCAACAATAACACCTTCAACAACCTCTGAACGTGCGCCGATGAAGCAGTTATCTTCAATGATAGTTGGGCCAGCTTGCAGAGGCTCTAAAACACCACCGATACCAACACCTCCTGAAAGGTGAACGTTTTTACCGATTTGTGCGCAAGAACCAACGGTTGCCCATGTGTCTACCATTGTACCGCTATCAACATAAGCGCCGATGTTAACGTAAGAAGGCATTAAAACAGTATTTGGTGCGATGTAAGAACCTTTACGTGCAGTTGCTGGTGGAACAACACGTACACCACCGTTTGCAAAATCTTCAGCGCTGTAGCTATCAAATTTAGTTTTTACTTTATCGTAGTATTGGAAAGGGCCACTTTGCATGACTTGATTTTCTTCAATACGGAAAGAAAGTAATACCGCTTTTTTCAACCATTGGTTAACAACCCAGTCACCATCTTTCTTTTCAGCAACGCGAGCTTCACCTTTATCTAATAGCTCTAATGCAGATTGGATCGCATTTTTTGTATTGGCATCGACGTTCTTCGGTGTAATATCTGCACGTCTTTCAAATGCTTCTTCAATGATGTTTTGTAAATCACTCATAGTTTTTATTTCTCCAAAATTTAATTGTCTAAGCTCTCAATAGTTTGTTTAATACGATTTGCCGCGTCGATACAGCTTTCAATTTCTGCCACCAACGCAATGCGTATATGGTTTTCTCCAGCATTAACGCCACCGCTTACTCGTGAGAGATAGCTGCCGGGTAATACTGTTAAGTTTTGTTCTTTAAAAAGCTGTTGTGCAAAAGCTTCATCATTAATCGGTGTTTTCGGCCAGAGGTAAAAACTGGCATCCGGTTGTTCCACATTCATGACCGGTTGAAGGATTCGCAGAACCGACTCAAATTTGCTGCGATACATAGCACGATTATTTTTCACGTGAATTTCATCATTCCATGCTGCAATACTCGCCATTTGTGAAGGAACAGCCATTGCGCATCCATGGTAGGTACGATACTTTAAAAATGTAGCCAGAACTTTTTCATCACCTGCAATAAAACCTGAACGCAAGCCGGGTAGATTTGAGCGCTTTGACAAACTATGAAAGACAACGCAGCGTTCGAATTTATCATTGCCCATTTTCGCTGCGACTTGTAACAAGCCGGGTGGGGGATTGTTTTCATCAGGATAGATTTCTGAATAACATTCATCAGAAGCGATAATGAAGTCGTACTTATTGGCCAAGTGAATTAACTTTTCCAAATAGGCTTCATCAAAAACTTTTCCGGTCGGATTTCCTGGTGTGCAAATGTAAATCAATTGGCAACGCTTCCAGGTATCTTCTGAAACAGTGTCGAGATCAGGTGTGTAGTTGTTCTCAGCTATTGTATTTAAAAACTGGATTTCCGCCCCTGCCAAAATCGCAGCGCCTTCATAAATTTGATAAAACGGATTGGGCGCTAATACCAATGGTTTTTTGCTTGGGTCAATCACCGCTTGGGCAAAGGCAAACAGCGCTTCACGGGTGCCGTTAACAGGGATGATATTTCCCCCAGCGTTGATTTCAGTGCTTTGTAGCTGAAATCGTTTGGTCAACCATTGAACAATAGATTCTCTTAGAGCATCAGTGCCCTTAGTGAGCGGATATTGAGCGATTGTTGCGAGATGTTGTGTTAATTCATCTAAAACAAATTGTGGAGGTGCATGTTTAGGTTCGCCGATAGACAAAGAAATGTGGGCCAGCGCGTCGTTGGGAGTGATACCTGCTTTAAGTTTCGCCAGTTTCTCGAAAGGATAGGGATGTAAGCGCTGGATATTCGGGTTCATCGTTGCCTCGTGGTTCGTCAAGCCGCGTAGTATAAGGGTAAAGACGATTTTTATCCAATCAATAGAGTTGTGATAATAACCATGAAATAGAGAAATAATAGCCTTGTTGTTGATGAGAAAATTAATCGTTTATATTGAACCTAAAAAAAGCAGTTGGTCCACGAAATATAACACAGGCTCTTGTTTCGCTTAGCTACATGAAAAAAGCTTGCGTCACCAACCAGGTGAAGACACACAATCATTCGACAATTGCTCCTGCATTGTTCTAACTACGCCCATATATGGACCCGCCCCGATTGCAAGACATTTGATCATTGATGTGAGAGAAAATCATTGC
>Ga0316204_10002855_pt1 | contig 37181 bp, 36 predicted proteins | sample 6monrhotite_MG_2_FD_205661 | JGI IMG/M metagenome (GOLD analysis project Ga0316204, IMG submission 205661) | Microbial mat bacterial communities from mineral coupon in-situ incubated in ocean water Damariscotta River, Maine, United States -... | ecosystem: Environmental > Aquatic > Marine >... | reverse complement strand
CGACTAGCAAGCTATCAGCAAATGAATGTTGTTTTAGATTTTTCCAAGCCATTTTATTTTATTCGTTTTTGAAAAATGGTATTATAACATCTCTGATCTGACTTTGCTCTTTCGTGCAAAGGTCTCTATATAAATTTAAGTCGAAGGAGGAATGATGGAAATAGTAGGTATTGATCATCTTGTATTGAGAACGACAAAATTAGCAGACATGCTCGATTTTTACTGCAAGATTTTGGGATGTGTCGTTGAAAGGGAAACCTCTGCAGAAGTAGGGTTGACTCAGTTAAGAGCAGGAAACGCGTTGATTGATATAGTCACTGTTGATAGCCGATTGGGTAAAGTGGGCGGTGGTGCGCCAACCAAAACTGAAAATAATCTTGACCATTTTTGTCTTCAACTAAAATCTATCTCGGAAGATGAAATCAAACGTCATTTAATGGATCACGGCATGGATACAGGCGATTTTGACGAGCGATATGGAGCGGAAGGCTTAGGAACATCTCTTTATATCAACGACCCAGAAGGGAACGTTGTAGAATTAAGATCACAAATATAATTGAGCAATTCGATTAAGTCTAGAAACACCTTGCAACAAAATTCACCAACAAACCTTCAAGTTGTCAGAAAATTTCTGCTATGCTTAAGACAGAGTCTATGAGTTTTTCACCTGGTTATGAAATCGTCTAAAAAATAAGAATAACAAGCTAAATCTCTGATCGTAGGCTTATTTTAGTTAAATTCGACTAAATAAATGCTGGAGGTTAATATGTTTTTACGATCATTCGTAGTTTTTTCGGTTTTCATCCTTTGTTCCTGCGCTAATATATCCAGTCACAAAATAGTCATAACCAAACCAAACGAACAAAAACTAGACATTTCTTCCTTGCCAACTAGCATGTTCGGTGAGCAACAGGACATTATTAAATCTGATCATGTTTATGAGTTAACCCAGGCACAAAAATCGCATTTTTTAGATAAATTCAATAGCACTGAATATCAGTCGGTTTCAGAACATAGGCGCATTTATAGATATCTGGAAAGTTATTTAACGTCTTTTAAGTATTATGAAGAAACCCTCACCGCTAAAGATACATTGTTACAAAACCGAGGTAATTGTTTATCTTTGGCGATTTTGACTAAGTCATTAGCTGATCTTGTCGATATCGATGCGGCGTATCAGCTAGTACAAACTACTCCCGTTTATCAAAAAGAAAGCAACCTAATTGTCAGTTCGCAACATATTAGAACTGTGCTTTATAAACCAATATCAGATCCTGATGGTTGGAGTTTCCTAAGGAGCCGGATTATTATTGATTATTTTCCAGATAAACGATCGCGGGTTTTAAGAAGTGTTGATGATGCGGAGTTTCGTTCACTTTACTATACGAACAAAGCGGTTGAATCGATGCTCAAAAATGATAGTAAGCAGGCATACTGGTATTTAGAACAATCACTAGAGCTAAAACCCGATCACAATCATACGTTAAATACTTTAGGGCTGTTATATGATAACGCGGGTTATCCAGAGTTGGCAGAGCAGGTTTTTAAATTTGGTATCCAAAAAACGGATGAGGATCTCGAGTTGCTTAATAACTATCATTCGTTGCTCGTTTCGCAAAGGAGGTTAAAGGAAGCTGAGGTTATTAAAGCGGAAATTGGAAAAAGAAACGATTCTAATCCTTTCAAATGGGTGAAACTAGGTGACGATGCCTATAATTCTAGAGAATATTCCAAGGCGATTGGCTACTATCGAAAAGCGAGTAATTTAGCACCCTATCTTCATGAAACTTATGCCGGTATTGCGCGTTCCAACTTTCAGTTAGGAAAACCTAATCAAGCACTGAGGGCGATAAAAGTCGCATTGAGCAATGCCAGCAAACAAGATACCCGCGATTTGTATCAAACCAAATATGATCTATTGACCGCTCTTTTGAGTAAAACATCCGATTAGTTCAGAGAACTGGATTCAGGAGAGGATATTACAAGAAATATGAATTTTTTTCTTGTGGCACTTACTTCTTTAGACTAAATTCAAAAGCCAGCAGTTATCGTATACCTGAATTCAAGATAAAATAAATTACTCTTATTTGTTCATGAAAACATGAACCCAGTCACTCTTACAAAGCAACAACATCCCATTTTGCGATAATAACAAAAACTTCTTTAAATCTGCCGTTAATAGAGTTATTTTGCATAGTTGGAACGAGTCAAAAGATCTAAAAATACCTAACTAAATCGTGAGTGTGAAAGCTTTCTATTTTAAATAAAGGACTCTCCAATTCAGGCTAGGTTTGCATTTGATGGATCTAGCATTTAGGGACCAAAAGAAAAGGGCGTAGTTGATCTTTTTTTAGGTCAGTCAATAGTTCTAAAGAGGGTTTGATATGACAAACAATTCCATAATAAAGCGAACAAAACTTTCCTTACTGGTAGGGATCGCCTGTTCTATAGCATCACCAGCGGTATATTCTGCGGAGGATGGTGCAGATGAGGAAGAAAATAAGATAACGGTTACAGGGTCTCATATAAAGCGCACCGATTTAGAGGGACCATCACCGATAACAAGCTTGAGTTCAGAAGATATTGCGCTAACTGGCGTTACAGATATTATAGGTCTTTTTGCAAAATTACCTATATCTGGACAAGGAACATTCTCTACCCAAGGCAACTCTAGTGACGATACTGCAAACGGAGGTTCTAGTGTTTCACTGCGTGGATTGGGCGCTGATTCGACTTTAATTCTTATTAATGATCGACGTGTATCAGTGTCACCTTTTGCTAAAGGTATTGATACCGCTTTCGTTGATATCAATAATATACCGCTAGCAGCAATCGAACGTGTCGATATTTTAAAAGATGGTGCCTCTGCTACTTATGGCTCCGATGCCATCGCTGGTGTAATAAACATTATTCTAAAAAGCGATTTTGACGGAATGGAGCTATCTGGCAAAGTGGGTAGTACCGCTGATGGTGGTGGTGAGGAAAGCAATTTTAGTTTGCTATGGGGAAGTTCCGATGCGAGCTCAAGCCATACTTTCATTATTGACTATTTTAAGCGTGATGAAATTTTATATGCTGATAGAGATTATTCGCGCTCAGCTAATCAAGCTCTGTTACGCCCGAATGATCCTGATGCAGTTGATTTTAGAAGCTCTTCGGGCATTCCAGGAACAATCGCTTTACGTTCTGATCCTACTAATAGATTACCTGATACTTTCGGTGCAGACGTTTGTGCGCCTGAAGACATAGATAATGCAAACAACTTGTGTCGGTATGATTACGCACCTCATATGTCAATGGTACCTTCAACAGAACGGTTTAGTTTTAATTATATGGGACGTTACAAAGTTTCTGACGATATGAATTCATTTATTGAGCTTAATGGACAAAATGCTACAACCGTCATCAAAGGAGCTGGTAGTCCGAGTTTTAACGAGTTATTTATGGACGGTGACAACGTCAACCACCCGTTTGCAGATGATTCTGCCCATCCGTTTTATCAGCAAGATTTGACCATGCGACGTAGACTAGTCGATATCGGAAATCGTAAGAAAAAGGCTGATAGTAATTACCTCCGTGCTATTGTCGGGTTCGAAGGCGTTATCAATGAGTGGGATTGGGAAGTCGCAACAAGTTATATTAGAAGTTATTCAACCGAACGTGGAATAGACGGTTTCCCTAACTCTCGTCGAGTTCAAGAAGCTATAGACAGCGGTTTATGGAACCCGTTTGAACCATCAACAAATACTCAAGAAGCGTTGGATTTCATAGAAACAACTACTACAAGGGTTGGTAAGTCTACTAACCGTTCGATTGATGGTTCGATTTCAGGTTCTGTAACCGAAATGCAAAACGGATCGTTGATGCTAGCAGTAGGTTTAGAATATCGTGAAGAAACGATCAGTGATAATCCAGATGATCAGTTCTTACGAGGTGATGTTTTTGGTACTGAAGCAACTCAAGCAAACGGCAGTAGAGATAACACTTCACTTTTTGCAGAGTTAGCAATCCCAGTATTGGAAGATTTAGAAATACAGCTCGCTGTTAGGTATGAGGATTACAGTGATTTTGGTACAACAACTAATCCGAAACTGGCTTTTCGTTGGAAAGCGTTTGATAACGTTGTTTTTCGAGGTTCTTTTGGAACCGCTTTCCGAGCGCCATCGTTGCATCAAATAGGTTTAGGTAGGACAGACGAATCCCCAAGCCTTATCGATTCGGTAAGATGTGCTGCGGTCGGAAATATTAATAACGCATGTGTTCCACAAGAGTATACTGCTGTTTTCGAAGGTAACCCTAACCTTGATCCAGAGGAGTCAACGAGCATAAATTTTGGTACTATCATTGATTTTTCTGACGATTTTAGTCTTGCAGTTGATTATTATGACTATGAAATAGAAGACGTAATTGATTCCGACACTCAGTTTGTGTTTACAAATTTTGGTAGTGATCCTAGCGTTGTACAACGTTTACCATCAGTAATTGCAAATGACCCCGGTGAAGTGGTTCGTATTTTTGATTCATTTCAAAATATTGGTGATCTTAATACCTCAGGCTTAGACATTAATCTGCTTTACAAAATGGAAACAGATGTTGGAAGTTTTGATTTTAACTATGTATTAAACTGGGTTTTAGATTATGAGGAACTTCGTCCTGCAGTAGGTGGAGGGCAAAGAGTTAATAGGCAAGAAGGAGACTTTGAACAGCCTGAAATACGCTGGACTCTAGCATCAAGCTGGTCAAAAGATGATTTAAGCGCTACTGTGGCTATTAATTTCATTGACGACTTTGAAGGAAGTGCTGATGCAGGTTTTGGTGACAAAACCGTTGACTCAATGACTACGGTAGACTTTGTTTTGAACTACAGAGGTATAGAAAATACAGTTCTATCCATTGGTGCGACCAACTTGTTTAATGAAGAGCCACCATTTAGTCATCATGACTTTTTTGGTTTCGCTAGTAATATTCATAGTGGTCAAGGTCGATTCTCTTATGTTAAGGCAACTTATCAGTTTTAGTTGAATATAACTGTAATAAAAAATGGAACGCCTAAGTTATAGGTGATCTTGTTTAAAACGGCTCCTTAGGGGGCCGTTTTTTGTTTATATCAGAGGCGTTGAATATGCTAAAGTATCGTCACAACAAAAATAATACGAAGAAGGTGTTATGTCTCACGGCGCAGATTCAACTAAATCGATCATTTATGCGTTAGTCGCTAATTTTTTAATTGCAGTGGCAAAATTTGTCGCTGCCTATATTACTAAATCTGGTTCAATGTTAGCAGAAGCTATCCATTCGTTGGTGGATAGCAGTAATCAACTTCTGTTGCTATTAGGGTTAAAATTGTCGAAAGAGCCACCTTCGTTAGAACATCCTCTTGGTCATGGAAAATCAATTTATTTTTGGTCATTTATTGTTGCACTTATTCTATTCTCATTGGGCGGTGTTTACGCTATCTATGAAGGCGTACATAAACTAGAAAACCCTCAACCAATAAAAGCACCTTTGATAGCGATTGGTGTGCTGATTTTTGCTATCGTTGCGGAAGGTTTTTCACTTTGGGGCTGTATTCAAGAAGTGAACAAAGTGAGGGTTAAAAGAAGTTTTATTACTTGGTTTAAAGAAAGTCGCCAGAGTGAGTTGTTGGTTGTTTTTGTGAAGATATTGCCGCGTTAGCGGGTTTGTTTTTTGCGTTAATTGCGGTGATTTTGACCATGGTCACAGGTAATCCGATATTCGATGCGATTGGAACGATTGTTATCGGTGTTTTATTAGTCGCAATTGCTTTTTTCTTAGGCAAAGAAGTGAAGGATTTATTAATTGGTCAAGGCGTTGAGCCACATATTCGTGCGGAGATGCAAGAGCATCTTAATTCAAACGCTGAAATTGAAAGAGTGTTTAATTTTCTCTCCTTGCAAATGGGTGATGATGTTATAGTCGCCATAAAAGCCAAAATGGTTGAAACTGATTCAGCAGAAAAATTAATTCAAGATATTAATATCTGCGAAGCTCGATTTAAGGAAAAATATCCACAAGTAAAATGGTTGTTTTTTGAGCCTGATTCAAAAGACTGATTGATGATATTTTAGTTATTTATACAGTCATGTTTTTCGGTCAATTAGTCATAAGTTAGGTTCAACTAAATAAAGAAATATCTCAAAATATCGATGTTCTAACATGGGAATTATGTGGTGAATGTGCTTTGATAGGCTCTGTTTTGCTTCATCACATAAGGACGTCATTCATGAAATCGCCTCAATTATCTATTTTTATCTTTTTTATCTTACTTACGCCAATATTTTTATCGGGATGTACCCAAGAGTCTGAGAACAAAAACGGTGATGAAAAAGTCATTGTCGAAGAAGTAATTAAAGAAGAAATAGTCGTCGAAAAACCTCAAGTAAAAATGCCATTATCTGATGCCAATTACCAACCTTTTCCAGAAGGTTATGGTTATATGCAAAACACAAAAGCTTTGCAACAAGCGATTGAACAACGGGATCAAACCTATATTCGTGAACATGCTTGGAAGTTATGGGCAGGCATTATGCAACCAGCAAATGAAATTGATTGGCCCCTGTGGATGACGTGGAAAAATTCTTCGGTGGTTTTTAATGCGAATGATCCAATGAATACAGGTGGATCGGGTGCAACCAATGTTCATAGAACTCTAAGAGCGATGAATCAAAAAAACGCACCAGATGTCAACACGTCTACGCCAAGTTATCCGGTTCAAAAATGGATACATGATCATTTTCCTCAAACACTAAAATTTGATCCTAAGAAAAAAACATACTCGATCAAAGATGGCAAATATTTTGTTTCCAACGGGGACATTATGATCGCCACTGAATCACTTAGTAAAGAAGGCGTTGTTGATATAGAGACTAAACAATTTAATCGCCAAGCCAAACTTAATAAGCTGCATAAAGATGGGAAAAACATGTTGGATGTTAGTCAAAAAACAATTGTGACCAAGCATATGTACTGGCCAGTTAAACAAAAAGGTGTAACAGGAATTCCAGTGTGGAAAGATAATTTCCCCAGCTCTTTTACCGGCTACGTCGGTTATGAAGTTTGGAATACACCAATCGCAATTAATCCCGATGGAAGTTCTGTTGGGCAAAAACTTCCGGTGAGTTACTTATACGGAATAAAAAATAATGATGGCAGTAAGATGCCGACAGTCAATGCGGAAGCCACGGTTTATGATCTAAAAGATTTTTATTTTCATCAAGTGACAAAAGAAGATTGGAAAGCATTTAATGATGAAGACAAAGCGATTATTCACGCAGCAAGTCTTTGGGCAAATAATCAACCTTTTGAGATAGGCGATTATTTAGTCAGCGTTGCGATGCACGTCAACACCAAAGAAATTCCGAGTTGGTCGTTGCAATCTGTTTGGTGGTCAGACACTCCGGATGAAGGAATTTATTCAGAAAATAGACCAGAACTACCGCAAGCAGAAGGACCGTGGAAAAATTATTTAATGACAGAAGCTTATCAATATCAGCCGGATGACAAAGGCGATTTGCCGATTGCAGTTAATCCGTATATTGAAGGTGTGATCCATCCGATTGCAACTAATTGTAGGAATTGTCATGTGCGAGCGGGTTGGCCAGAAAAGCAAGAAGGTAGCACAGCGCCGGGGGCTAGTTATCAAAATGCCGAGTGTAAAGGTTTGCTGACCGCGCTAGTTCCAGAGGATGATTGTTTTAAAGGGATTATGTTGACTGATTACTTGTGGATTATTCCGGATCGGGCGACTAAGGCAGAGAAGGTTGTTGAAGACTAAGAGAATTTCGAAAGTGAGCAACTAGGTTAGGTATTTATCTAAACAAGAAATTTGTGTCGATAGACAAGTGTCAAACTTAGTAGATCACTCTTAAAGTTTTTGAATGGTTTTTTTTGGAAAGAGGATGAGTTTAAGTAAAAGTGATTCATCGCTTTTCTGTCAATTATGCGGTGGTTAACCAGCTGATAACAAACAACATTATCAGAAAGTTAAAAAAACTACATGACTCAATATGAAATAAACATTCCATTGAAAAGAAGTAAAAAACGTGTAGACTGCTAGAATCATTGGCTTACAAGCGACAACAGACAAGTGATTGAATATAGCTACTCGTTTTTACTGCATTCACCTGTTAGATTTGATAAATACTATGGTTAAAAATATTCCGATTTTCTGCATGTTATCTATGTTTTTGATTCTTCCTGGAATTTATATGGCAATTGAGCATTCATTGCTTATTTTTAGTGGAAATCAGTATGAAGGTAAAGTGCATAGTATTCACAATAAAAAAATTTCAAAAACTACAGGCAAAGGAAGCAGAGAGCATTCTTCAAAATATCCAAAAATTGAATTTACAGATATCAACGGTAAAAAAAATATTATAAAAACAGTTAATAAAACATTTATATTTAAAGAGTATGAAATGGGAGAACAAGTTTCTGTTTACTATGACTCTACTAGCAACCAATTAATTGTTAACGATTTCTTTTCACTTTGGTCTCAAGCTCTGTCATTGATTGTTTTAGGAGGTTTGATTTGTTATTTTGGTCGAAATTTAAAACCAATATAAAACAAACAATCAACTAAAACACATCGATTACTGTTAGCATAATGTTAAAGGATAGATATGGTACGAATTTACAGTTCTAGAATTCAAAATCAAACAAGAGAACCTTGAAGAAGACTTATTATTTTCCGGAATTGTCATGTTCGGTTGGGTTGGTAAACCCAACAAAAATGATTCGATTGAAATTGGAATTTTAATGTTGGGATTTGTAAAACTTTCTCAACTGGTGGAACCGCGTAAACCATTGAGCTAATCTGAGTAATTGAGGATTGTGTAATTAAGAATGATAATTAGCTGGTTGATTTTATGGCGCGTTTAGTGGCATTAATACTTGCCTATTTTTTCTTAGTACTAGCCATTGTGGGCATGTTTTTACCGGGCTTGCCAACAGTTCCTTTTTTGCTGCTTACAGCATGGTTTGCGGCAAGAGGTTCTAAACGTTTACATACTTGGTTGTATGCTCATCCACATCTGGGTAAGTTACTTATTGATTGGGAACAACAGCGGGCGATCTCGCGTACCAGTAAAGTAATAGCGGTGTTGATGTTAATTACTAGCTGGGTTGTAATGTATTATCGTTTAGATAATGTATGGGGACTGGTAGGCATTGCTATTTTATTTGTTGCAATTGCTACGTACTTAGTAAGCAGACCAGAGCCCAATAAAGATAAGTAGCAAATATACATTATGGCTTAACAATCGTTCAAGTCCGTGGACGGCAAAACGGCTCGACACGTTGTATTGTTCAACTCAACAAAATGAACCAGCGCAACTACACTGAGAGATCAAGTCAGACAAATATTCAGAGTGTTAGACAAGGAATCAGATATACCTTATGCTGAATAGTATAAATATTAATTTGGTTGCCAATATGATAAAACACAATAAAAATATATCGGAATCTGAAGAACAGGAACTCTTTTTTGGAGTGGATAATGATAATAGCGTTGAGGTAGAACAAGCTTGGTATCAAGGCTATAGTGAGATTGCATTTCCTTTGTTGATTATTATTGTAGGAATTCTCCAATTTGTCTTACGAAAATGGATTTTACCTGTCTCTGAAGAGATTATATCAAAGTTGGAGGATCAGTTTCCTTCGCAAGGGTTGATGTACAACCCAGGTTTTGGTTTGTTTTTAATTATCTTGGGTTTTGTCTTACTGATATTGTTTAATATGCATTTATTTTTATAAACAAATTGCGTTCAAATAAAGGATTAGCAGGAGCGATCATTCGACTAAATGATCCAATACAAACGAGTGATGTGTGCCCCAATAATAGCTTTAAATAAAGACTTATTAGGGGGGAAGCTATCCCATTCTTACAGCAGTGTTAGGCATAGCGACGGGACTAGTTTCTGGAGACGCAGGTCTGTTGTTTACTTTAGCAACAACTGGTTTAGCTCTGTCGAACACTACAAGTAGAGTTTTAGCTCGCCCCAGTGATGAAATTTGGCATATGGGCACCTCTAAATTCCTATTTTTAGAGGTGCCCTAATGTTGGTCAAAATTCTCCAGTTGTTTAAGCCAGTGATTTTGCTGCAGATTGAGTTGGTTTAAGCAAGACGAAATATTTTGCGGCTTTGTTGGGATGAATGATGTTTTTACTCGTTAACTCATTCACGCCACAAAGAAAGGTTCGCCTAACGCAGCGATTGGTGTAGTGATAAAAAACCGGGTGTTTGATCATCGACAATGTCTTTTCTTGCAATGATCATTTTTTATTCCACCTAATTCCTGAGGAGGCAGTATGACAAGTAAACAATTATTTTTCTTTTCCATGCTGATGATTGCCGTTTTTTCAAGTGATTTAGTCGCTGATAATTCATCCGATCTTGTAGAAATAAAAGAATGGGAAGTCTCTTGGGAGGGACGACCTCGAGATCCCTTTGTAGCGCCTTCTGGTAACGTTTGGTTTTGCGGTCAAGTTGGAAATTATATTGCGCGATTAGAATCATCGACAGGTCAGTTTAAAAAATTTGAAGTTCCCGAAGGATCTCACCCACATAATCTTATTGTCGATACCAAAGGATTTGTTTGGTATGCAGGAAATCGAAATGCCCACATCGGCAAGTTAGATCCTAAAACAGGCAAGATTACCCAATACGATATGCCACCAGAAATAAAAGATCCGCATACGCTGGTTTTTGATCAAAACGGGGACATCTGGTTTACCGCGCAGACTAGTAATGCTATCGGACACCTATCAACCAAAACGGGTAAGGTTAACTACGTGACGGCTAAAACGAATTATGCTCGCCCCTATGGAATTAAAATGGATGCGAATGATAAACCGTGGATTGTGATGGTCGGGACTAACAAACTCGCGACTGTTGACCCTGTTTCTTTTAAGTTAACGGAAATTGAATTACCTCGGCGAGATGCTCGACCTCGTCGCTTAGAAATTACAGAGAACAATAATATTTGGTATGTGGATTATGCGGGCGGTTTTTTAGATCAATATGAACCGAAAACGAAAAAATTTAGTGAGTGGAAAATGCCTAGTGGTGATTTAAGTTTTCCTTACGGCACTGCGCTCGATGCAAGCCAAAGAATATGGATTGCTGAAACAGGATCATCGCCGAATAAATTGGTGAGTTTTGATACTACGACTAAAAAGTTTTTAAGTACAATTGAAATTAAAAGTGAAGGAAGCATTCGACATATGTACTTTGATTCAGCGAGTCATTCGTTTTGGTTTGGTGTGGATTCCGGATTTATTGGGCGAGCGCAGATCTTAAAATCGGTTAAATAGTTGCGGTTGAGTTTACGAAACTCAACAAAAAGGATAAATAAAATCGGAGTGATATAAGATAGGATGTCTGGTATTAGTTTTTAGTATTGGTTTGACTGCGCGCGACTAGCTTTTTAGGAGCACTAAATTTTGACAAAGGAGAGAGACATGACGCAACATAATTATAAAACGTTATTTTTGTTTATTCTGGCTTTGCTTTTACCCACTTTTGTCGGGATGTCGGTAGTTGATGCATTTCTTAAAACACCAGTAACACCCTATGGGATCATTTCTTTTGAGTTTTGTGGCTTCACGCTATCTTGTCAACCCGCATTAGAGTCCTGGAAGAATTCTGGACAAATATTCGCAATGCTTAGCCTTGGACTTGACTATCTATTCTTAGTTTTATACCCCGCGTTGATCGCGACCGGATTAGTCCTGATGACGTCTAAATTAACCGGCACTTTAGCGGCGATAAACAAAATGGTTGTTTTTTCTTGTGTCGTAATTTCTTTGTGCGATGCGATTGAGAACTATGCTCTCATCCAAATTATCTTGTCTCAATCTGAAGATAGCTATGGGATGATCGCCGCTGTTTTTGCAAGCATTAAATTTGCGCTGCTAGGCATAGCGGTTCTCTGGTTGTTGTTTATCGCTATCCATCATTGGCTTTTTAGTAAAAAATAACGAGACTAGGTCAAAAGATTGCTTCGTCTAGAACTTTGCCGCTAAGAATAGGTAAGTTTATACCTTCACGTTAAAACCAGGCAGGCTGCTCTTTACTTTAACCATTCTCAGCAGGCGAAGTCATTATTGTTTTGTCGCTTCCTTAACGACGGTCATTTCTTCTTGCGACAGTGTTTGCTCACTATTCAAATTTAAAACCAATAACAGCCAACTCACCAGAAATAGCTGTCTCAAAAAAGACGAACGACTATTAACACGATTTTAGAGGGATAATAGGACAACCAGCTGTGCCCGTGCTTGAAAGAATTAATAAAATAGTTATTGAAATTATTAACAAGCTAGAATTAAAGACGGTTGAACTTGGTCTATTCTAACTACCCTAACAAAATAGGAAAGGTCGCGCGCAGCGGCGACTTAATCCAATGTTGGACAAGCTCAAGTCTAGGTACCTATTATAGGAAAACTATTTTGTCTGAAAGTTAAGATGGAATCGTTCTAGATAAATTTTTTTATTGGTTGCTGTAAGTGCTTTAAAGAAACTTTGAGCACCAGTTGAGTTTTGCGTAATAAATCCTTGGTGTTACCATGCAAGAAGCCGTACCCAAAACAGTATGTGGGGCAGACCCTAATCTCGCGTCCGTCTAAATCAGAACTGCTACAAGCCAAGTTGTGTCTTCTTGAAGGTTGCTTAACGTCTTCTATGAGTTTTTTGGGACTCCATTTCTTCTGCACAATCAGTACAAAGATCAGTAGAAATAAGCAACTTTAACCTTTCCTCGTTAATCGTTTCACCACATGAGCGACATTTGAAATAAACACCTTGGTCTATCCGTTTAAGAGCATGTCTTATATGACGAATCTCATCTAGTGATGCGTTACCCAAAGCTTCTAAAACCTCTTCATTTTCACGCTCGACAGCTTGCTCCGCCCAATCGGAAGATAAGGGTTGGTTCCTATAGCTTACATCATCGTTAATAGATGCGACTCGAGATTCAAGTTCTGATAGCCTTTTTTCAAGTTTCTCTCTTATTTGGTTTAATGCGGTCATCGCAATCCCCGTCCAATAAAAATAGCGCGCACTCTGATTTGAGCTTATCCCCCACTAGCTTTGAGAATATCACACAAGACATGGTACAAATTGACCTATATCAATGATTTATCAATACCGATAAAAGAGAGATAGTAAGTACTTTGTGACAATGGGTGTTTCACGAATTAATAACCATTGATCCACGTCATTATTTACTATTACGAATGAGAGTAGACTTCCAAACTACTTACTAAGAATATTCCCTATTTTTTTAGTGAATTTTTCTTTTCGTTTACATAAGGATAAAGCGATGTCAATAATTGAATGGTCAGACGAACTAAGCGTCGGTATTGCGAGTATTGATAAGCAACATCAAATACTTATAGAACTCATTAATAGTCTAAATACTGCGATGGCAGAAGGTGAAGCCAACTTGAGAATTGCAGATATTCTTGCCAGTTTAACCAGTTACACACGCCTCCATTTTGCTTATGAAGAAAAGCTCTTCGAAAAACATGGCTATGCAGAAACAAAAGAGCATAAACGCCAGCACGGCGAACTAATTGAACAAATTAACGCGTTAAAGGAAAGGTTCGAATCAGATCAGTCCGGTTCGATTGGTTTAGAAATTATGCAATTTTTAAAAAATTGGTTAACCAATCATATAATGAAAACTGACAAACATTATTCAGCATTTTTGCTTAGTAAAGGAGTGGTCTAAAAGTTATTAAGACTTAATAAGGATCGCTAAATCCTAAAGTAGTAAGGATTTTAACTTCTAAGGCTTCCATATCTTCAGCGTCGTTAGCCATTACGTGGTCAAAACCAATTAAATGTAAGGTGCCGTGAATAATCATATGCGCCCAATGACTTTCCAGTGATTTCTTTTGTTCTTTAGCTTCTTGAATAATAATATCTTCACAAATAACCAAATCCCCAAGAAATTCGCCTATTTCATCTTGAGGGATCATATCCGGTACTTCAAAAGGAAATGAAAGAATATTGGTGGGTTTGTTTTTGTTTCGATATTGAAGATTAAGCTCTTGGCTTTCTGCTAAAGAAACGACTCTAACAGTTACTTCTGGTTGATTAAATTTTGTATCTACTTTTTCGAGTGCGACTGAAACCCAGTTTTCTATTTTGATCGGAGGTGGCAATTTTTTTGAGTCAATCGTATTTTGTATATCTAATAAAACTTGCATTATTCGCTATCTTGTTTTTCATAAGCTTCAACTATTCGTTGAACAACTGGATGCCTAACTACATCAGCCGCTTGAAAGAAACTAAAACTGACGCCTTTTACATCATCTAAAATTTCAATTGCCTGCTTAAGTCCGGACATTTTACTATTAGGCAAGTCGATTTGGGTGATATCTCCGGTTACGACTGCTCTAGAATTAAAACCGATACGAGTCAAAAACATTTTCATTTGCTCTTTGGTGGTATTTTGACTTTCATCGACGATTATAAATGACTCATTTAAGGTGCGCCCCCGCATATATGCAAGCGGAGCAACTTCGATAACATTGCTTTCAACAAGTTTAGCAATTTTTTCAAAACCGAGCATTTCATATAATGCGTCATAAAGTGGTCGTAAATAAGGATCGACTTTTTGATTCAAATCACCTGGTAAGAATCCCAGTTTTTCTCCAGCTTCGACTGCTGGACGAGTCAAAATAATGCGCCTAACTTCTTGTCGTTCTAAAGCATCAACGGCACAAGCTACTGCTAGATAGGTTTTACCCGTTCCCGCAGGTCCAATACCGAAAGTAATATCATTAGATAGTATATTTGCAACATAATTTTTTTGATTCAAACCACGAGGTCTAATTTGTCCCCGCTTCGTTGAAATTACTAGATGTTTATCTTTTTTCTTACGTTCTGAATCTGTTAGTGCCTGACAAGCCGTTTGAATAACAACGTGCAAAGTTTCTATGCTTAGTGGATATTCCTCGCTTATTTCTTCATATAATTCCATCAATATTTCTTCGGCAATTTCAATCGCGTTTTGCTCACCAGAAATTTTAAAAACATTGGCTCGATTGGATATTTCCACACCCAAACGTTTTTCAATAAGCCGAAAATTTTCATCTATATGCCCAGCTAAATTCGCTAACTTTTGATTATTGAATGGATTTAATACAAATTCTAAACTAACGACTGTCATGCTAACTCCTGTCGTCCAGCACTAACTCGCCTCGCAACGAATTCGGTAGGGCTTCTGTAATAATAACATCCACAAACTGACCAATCATGCTGGGTTGCCCATCAAAGTTAACTACCCGATTATTTTCGGTTCGACCGGCCAATTGCATTGGACTTTTCTTTGACGAACCTTCAACTAAAATGTTTTGAATAGTTCCGACCATTTTTCTCGCATGATTTTGCGATTGCTGATTCAATCGTTGTTGCAATAATGACAGTCTTTCTTTCTTTTTTTCTAGTGGAGTCGCATCAGCTATTTCGGATGCCGGTGTCCCAGGACGCGCGCTGTAAATAAAACTAAAACTCATATCGTAGTCAATTTCGGAAATTAGGTTCATCGTATCTTCAAAGTCTTTGTCGGTTTCCCCAGGAAAGCCAATAATAAAATCAGACGACATACTCAAGTTAGGACGAATAGCCCTTAACTTTCTGATCTTTGATTTATATTCTAAGATCATATGTCCTCGTTTCATCGCTGCGAGAATACGATCAGAACCACTTTGAACGGGCAAATGAAGATGACTGACTAACTCTGGAACTTTGGCATAAACATCAATGAGTCGCTGTGAAAATTCTACCGGATGCGATGTGGTAAATCTTATCCGATCGATCCCATCAATCGCCGCAATTAATTCAATCAAATCAGCTAAGTCTGACTCACCGCCGTCGTGGGTTTTGCCTCGATAAGCATTGACGTTTTGCCCCAATAAATTAACTTCTCGTACTCCTTGCTCTGCCACCGATACCACTTCTGCTATCACATCATCAAAAGGTCGGCTGACCTCCTCACCGCGAGTATAGGGAACAACGCAAAATGTACAGTATTTGCTACATCCTTCCATGATAGAAACAAAAGCGCTCACCCCTTTTACTTGTTGCACTGGCAACAGATCAAATTTTTCTATTTCAGGAAATGAAGTGTCAATCACAGGTTTTTTATCTTTACTTACTTCATTGATCATACTGGGTAGGCGGTGAAGCGTTTGTGGACCAAAAACCATATCAACATAAGGCGCTCTAGTTCGGATCGTTTTGCCTTCTTGACTAGCAACACAGCCTCCGACCGCAATCATCAGATCCGGTTTATCATTCTTGAAGTTTTTCCACTCACCCAGTTTAGAAAACACTTTTTCTTGTGCTTTTTCTCGAATAGAACAGGTGTTTAACACCAAAAGATCGGCATCTTTCGGATTATCTGTCATTTGATACTGATGGGTTGTGTTCAATAAATCTGCCATACGCGATGAATCATAGTCGTTCATCTGGCAACCCCAAGTTTTAATATAAAGTTTTTTGCTCATGGGTAACGCGGTCTTTCTAAGGTTTAAATTGAAAATTGGGCGCAGATTATAACATTGTCACTCTATTGAGGGCTAGATATACTGGTTTCGGCAAATATTTAGGACGAAATGGCGAGCGACCACTTCTTTTGCGATGATTTTAAGAGGGCGAAGTTTTGTAAATTAACGGATCGGTCTCAATCGTGTTAGCTCATCAGCTGAGCTGTCTTCTAGTTTTTTCTTAGGTTTAGTTGTTGATTTGCTTGCATCATCGAGACTCCATCCACGAAACTCCTTGCGGGTTTTGGTTGCCGCTTTGTCCATTGCTTTGCTGTTTAACTGCGCAAAACCATTCATTAGTATGGTTAATTGCTGCTTTTCCCGATTATCAGTGTAGGGTACTTCATTAATTTGATTAAGTAGATCTTCCAGTGTTTCTGTAACCCATTTTGACATTTTTAGCGCTCCCGATTGAGTTTTTCTCAAACTAGCCTGCAGCTAGCCCTGAGTTTAAGCGTAGACCTAAACCCTTAAAAATGCCAAAAATAGTCTATTATTAACGAAATTCACCAGATTCTATCTGTTTCAGCGCTTGACCAAGTACTACATCTTGGCGTTGGATAATTTGCTCAAGAGTCCTAACAACTGTCTGTTTTGGTAAAATCAGGTTGTTACCTTCCTTCGCAATAGCTTGACGATCAGCCGATTGAGAGTTAAAAACTAATTTCATGGTGGGTAAAATTAAATTGAGTTGAGTGTGAGGTAATTTCGTTATTAGTGGATAGGCGTATTGAACTTCGGCAAAACTTCCAGTGATTTCACCGATCGTTTGCGCTAATTCGTATTGATTTACTGCTGCGACAAAAGAACTACACGCCGAATAGCAAAATCCATTAGTTAACACTATGACATTTTGTGGAATAATCGATTGTGCGGGTTCCACTGGTTCGAATTCTACCAGCACTTTTTCACCTAAATCGCCCCATGAAATTTCGTAGCGCAAAGAACTCGTCCACTCTAATGGTAACCACTGCAACCCCCATTGAAATTTATTCTTTCGCCGTTGTTTAGTTCTTTTATAATGGAGGTTTTTGAGTTGTTTACTGATATTAATTTCACCAGTTCTCGCCCAATACACGGGCTCATCAGCTAAATGACTTAGAAGATTTTTAATATTTTGGGAAAGTCCACCATCATTGTATCGCACATCGATAATAAGACTGCTGATCCCTTGCTCTGCCAACTGTTCAAATTTATCTTCTAGAAAGGATGCAAAAACGTGAGGATCTTCGTTAAAATCGTTAAACCATAATAGAGCCGTTTTAGAATTTAATTTGCTAAATCCATAATAAGATGTTGTCGATCCTGCGTCATTGATCAATAACGGACTTTGATCGCCATACTCGGTGACATCGTTATCTTTTTCAATTTCAGTGTTAGTTGAATCGACCTGTTCAGAGCTAGTCGGTGGAGGATCAATTCCATCTATACGGATGGTATTCTCATGAGCTTTCCAAAAATAACTAATTTCATAAACTGGTTTTGCGTACCCCATTACAGCAAGTAACCATGGAAAATCGATTTGAATCTTTCTCCTAAGACCCGCTGTCGTCTCTTTTGCTGTCAAACGCTCCATCATCTGAAGCAAGAAATCGATTGGCGCATTATTAATGGAAGTGATGACCGCACCTGTCGGAATTTTAGGATTAGAAGATAAATCCGCAGCAACAAATAGTCCATCAGACTCGAATAATACGGCCAACGGGAAAAGTTTGCTGGGTGTTTTGCCATAGCCATTCAATAGCGATTTTGGAAAATCTAAACGACTGTGAATATCACCGAGCTGAGCAATCAGTGGAGCAATTCTCACATAAAATTCATTACGGGTTAAAGGGTATCGAATCGATTGTTTAATAACCTGAACCTTACGCATAAAATCCTGTTGGCTGATTAGTGCAAATGGTTCGGGATGGATCTCAATTAATCGCGTTACTAGTTCATCGATATCCTCATGAAGAATATCAGCGGCTATGCGAAAACTATTCGAGTTTAAGGTATTAATATCAGCGCCAATTTTATTCGACTTGCTTGACTGCAAGGACGCACAACCAGATAGAATGAATAGCAAGCTAATGGCTATCATTTTAAATTGACTAAAATTGAGTTTATTATTTTTCAAAAGAAGATCTTTTAAGGCTTTATTGAGGTTATTGTAACTGGGGTGAGGTGAAATTAAAAGAGAGGAGGGCTTCAACACTTGGCTTCGCTCTAAATTCAATCCTTATTCGCGTAGGGGTTATCACCATACAAGTTTGGATTATGTTGGTATGCACTTGGCTCATTTGCTCTCGCCTGCGCTTCAGCTTGTTGTTGTTCGTAATCTTTATGCATCCAATATGCCTCAGCATCCATATTGGGATCATTTCTGTAGGAATCGTAACTTGATACGACAAAATCGCTGGTTCTTCCGCCGAATAATTTAACCACTACCAATACCCCGGCGATCCCCGCTAGTCCTCCCCAAAAACCATAATCTATAAACAGCATGTAAACAAGGCTTATCATTCCAATTACAGCAGCCAATGCGATAAGACCTACAGCAATCGCCAGCGCTAGCATTGCGCTGTAGAAAACAAGTGCATCCTGCGCCATATATAAGTGGTAATACTAGCGAAATTACGGTTATAGCAGCCACTTCAAGCAATATCACCACAACAAAACTCAAAGCGATATTTTTCGCTCCTTGTGTTGCGGCTTGGCAGGACAGGGTAAAACATCCATCAAAAAATAGTTGCCCTATCTCAAGACATAAATATATGGACTGTAATGGTCTAATTAACTTGGAGGTTTTTTTAGCCTATAATTCCAAAAAAACTATTAACCTAAAAAATCAGTTTAACCCTACCAAGTCAGCATAAAAAGATTAAATGACTGTGCGCTCTCCTTACTCGCCCATTAAGCTGGTGCAGGTAACCCAATCGATTCCATTTCTTTCATGAAGTTGTCGGTGCCATAACCAATATCGCCGCGAACAAATTGTGGTTTTAGATCTGTAGGTAAACGTTTTAAAAGTGCCAGTAAATCCGGTAATGGATTATTGGAATGGGACTCGTTACCCGCTTGAACTTCGACATCCAGCACCAATCTTAGATTGGCTAACATGTAAGTATGGTAAGTGTGTGAGGAACTGCCTGGTTTTTGAGGATTGTATCCGAGCTTCGCACTTTTCTGATTTGAAAAAATGTTATTGGGGAAGGCTTTTCTGGGCGAGAGGCTCTTTTAGTACAACAAGTGGTCAGATTACTGATGAAGCGATACTTCAGTATATTGACAGTCATACAGGCAAACCTACCGATATCAGTCGGTAGTGGTTTAGTAAGTTCTATAAAAGGACGGAAGAGTGATCGGCTTCAGGTTAATACAGATCAAACTGCTTTGGTTTTTTTTATATGTTTTAAAATAGTATCTTTAGAAAAATAATACTTATTCCCATCTCTACCATCTTCTTTTTTACTATCTATTGAAATAATCGGCGTCAGCAATTCTCCATTTTCTAAAAAGCATTTTTCTTTAATATAATCAGGGAGTGTGTCAAGACCAGTTTTTACAAATCCAATATTATTAATGACTGTTGATTTTCTTCCAAATCGTACTGCGCAAGCGACCCTTGTCGAATCGCTAACATTAGGAAAAGATGCATGATAATTTTCACTAACGAACATGTAAAATTCTTTTTGTTGAGCTTCCAAAGCATAGGCCTCTAGTTCATGCTCCGATATAAAACTTTGTAAATAATGGTTAGTATCAAGCATTTTTTGAATTAAAAGTACGGCGTTCACTCTGTTGGAAAGAAACTTATCAAGTGTCGATTTATTTGCACATTTATTAACGATATAAAACTGTTCAAAAATTTTTTTAAATAAGAACGCATCGAAATCACTGTCAAATATTAAGTCTTTTCGAATGACTTTAGGGATAAGGTCACTTGGGTAAATACCATATGATTTTGGAACTATTTTCAGACAGCCATTTTGAATTTTTGCCTCAGATAATGCAATCCATACAGTCACAAAATCATTGTCATCATCTTTAATCTTATCTTCTGAAGCTCCATAATTTATAGGTGTGGCCATGTGCCACCGAGTATGATCATTTGGTGTCCCTGGATCTTTTACAAAAATCGAACTTCGAATAATCTCTGCATCATCTCCTAAAATACTAGCAATTTTTTTAGTTATGTTTTTATCAAGAATTAAATTAAGATAGTGTTCATTGTAAAAATGAGAAAATATTTGAGCTCTATGATTAATACAATAAGTTTTGTTTTTTTCTAATTCTTTATCAGAGATAGTGGCTTTAAAAGGTCCAAGAACACCAAGATTTGAAAATTCATCCTGCTCTTTTTTTGTTAAATACTCATTTTTTGCGTCTTCAAAATTTTTACCATCAACATTGAGCTTTTTTCTTTGTAGACCTTTAATTAAAGGTGAGTAAGGGATTATATATTTTGATAATAATTTATGTGAATTATTCTTTTTAAAAAGGAAATATTTTAGTTTAAAAAATAAAAACTCTAGACCTTCCTTGAAATTGAGAATTTTGGAAGTAACGGTATACGTTTCATCATAAATTTCATCCTGAAGCTCTTTTGTATTAAGAACTTTTTTTGGAAATCCTTGTTTTGTCAAAGAAGAAGCATTTTCTTTCTTTTGTGAAAAAGTCATATTAATCGTCTCTTAAATCAACCCTAAAGAACAGGGGGCAGAAATTCTCGGTGAAGTTAAAAAGCCATTTAAATTAAGCACAAAACCTTGCAAAGCAAAAGCGCAGAAATTAAGTGTCATCTCAAATAAATACCTATGTACCTTATCTCCTAGTGGAGCTGAATTACGTTTGAAAGCTTTGGTGATTATATCTAATGCTCGCCAAGCTGTATATATCGGAGGCTTGTATTTGCAAAACAACGCTGAGTCTGTTGCTGAAATTGTAGCAAAGGCTGGTGGCAAGCACCGCGCCCGCCGCCATATGCGGAAGAAAAAAGGTTAGAGCACGTACAAAATCTTGCTGAAAAACTCGAAGATTGAATTTTATACTTACAATAATGAGATGGCTATTTGTTGTTTTAGGTGCGTTGCCCGCAATAAATGGTTTAGTGTTAGACGTTGTTGAAGCTAGGTTAATAGTATTGTAAGCTTGGGATTGATGGTGTGTCACTTAGAAATTATTAATGAGTTTTATATTAGCGATTGTTAGATACGTATCTTGGTTCCTTCCGCTCCGTTTAGAGTGCTTTAAATAATTGGAAATGAAATGAAGTTGTCTTTGTCACAACATGCAGGCGCAAATCTAGCATTGATTAAAGAGCATATCGTACGGCAGGTTTCTAGCAAAGATTATGAGCTAATGTTGCTTGATAATACTGGGAGGCAGTCAACAATAAATGAGGTTGTTGATTTTTCAAAGATAGATAGCTCTCGTCTTTGCGAATTTGTAAATACCTATCTCGAAGCGTACTGGCAAACAGCTAGAAAGCAACGCACAAAATTATGGTACGACGAAGAAACTCCAGTTTTATTATTCGAAGCTTTTGAATTATCTATGCGCGAGAAAAAATTTGTCGATCTTTTTACCCTTGTATTAGAGACACAAGATCTTGGTCATGAGGTTCATCAGAATGATTTAATTGAAAAGATAGTGGAAAAGTGGCGATGGTCGCCAGAGGTTGCTCGTCTTATCGGTGGCTATTGTTGTTTAGGGTCTCAGCATGGCCATGAATCCCTTGATGGTTTTTTAGAGCTAAGTGGCTTTTATCATGAAGATGGTGACTTAGACGTTAGAGTATTAGAGCTCGCATTAGGGTTTTCAGTGGGTTTTTCTTTTAGTGAGATAGCGAGAAAAACGGAATCTTTTAATCGAGATGGTGCATTTGTCAGGTTGTTGCGAAGCGATGAAATTAACGTTTATATATGGAAAGCACTGATGATCGAGGATACTGAACTTTGTGATGTACTATCTAAGAACCAGCTTAATAAGCGATTTAGTAGTCTCATATATAAACGGTTTTTAGATGCCGTTTTTCATTTTGGGTTCTCGCTAAGGCAAGATCTATTCGCTTATCCTCACATGTACTCTTACTGGAATTTAGAGGATTCAATTCATGCTAAAGAAGAAGATACCCTAACGATTGGTTACAGTGATAGTCTGGTAACAACCCTTAAAAATATTGCTTTGTCTATTTGCTTGGGTTTTATACATAAAAAGCTATTTATTGAGTTTTCCAATGAAGGTGAACAGTGGACTGATATAGAGGCTATTCTTAATGATTCTCAGGATGCTGAGCAAGAAGTTGTTTCACTACTTTGTTGTTATATTCATTTTTACTGGGAGCTACCGAGTATTGATAGGCATCCATTGTCCTATGATGATGAAACCTCTGTAGGTATGCTTGAAGCGAAGAGTATTGCTATGCATAGAGTTGAGTACATTGATTTGTTTTCTCAAGTTTGGGAAATAAATGGGGTTGATCATGACGTCATAGGAAGTGAGCTATTAATTGATCTTATTAATCGCTGGGGGAGTGTGCCTCAAGTACACAAAGCCATGGGGCTCTTTTTGAGCAACTGTGATCCTGATGCGCTAATGGAAAATAGAGAGTGGATGGATATCGTTCAGGCTATGGACTTTGAAAAACACGCTAAAGAGAATGCTTTATTTGTAGAAGAGTTTGCGCGTAATATTTTTAACATCTATATCCTTGAGGCTTTCCTTAGACAAACAGGTAAAAAAAAGGTTGATTGGGGAAGATCTGATACTCTTCATAAAGCACTCTGGCAAGTTTTATTACCTAGTGAAACATCTCCCTTCAGACTATTACTTAATAATTTAAGGGTTGAGGAATTGTTTATATCTACACTTCTGGCAAAGGTTATGGATGTATGGCGGCAGTTAACAGTGGATGGTGATTTTCCGAGTGTAAATAATAAATCCAAGCTCTTTTATTGAAGTTAATTAATAAGGTTTATCTTGACCATTACAGTTTGGAAGTTGGGCGAAAAGTTGAGCATCAAAGTAAAACACTTATCGACAACGCACTAGCACTGGTTTTATAAGAAAAAAGTTATATAAGTCTTGGTGATATTGAAAATTCCGAGCGAGTAAAAAATCTAAAAAAAACAACAGCTTATTACAAAAAATTGGAGCTAATAATGCGTTCGAATAAATGCTTCACGACCAAGAATTACAAAGATATTGGCTACAGCAATTAAAACTACTTGGTGAAATAAAAGCTGCAGAATTGCTAATGGAAGAAGCTATTCGCTTTTAATAAAATATAAATACCTATTTCTGGCAATCTCAGTGCGGAAATAACTTTCGATCGTTTCGAAATTAGCTTGATAACACTTTTCATCAGCTATTATTTCTCGACCATACCAATCGATGAATAGACGTTGGTCTAAGTTATCAAAGGTTTTCATAAATAATACAGTAACTGGCGTCGACCAATGCGACTCAAACATGATATATTGTTAATTGAGGTTCGACAGTAGAAAATGTGATCCACACTTATACTCATCTGATAAAAATAAGGCTAAGTGTAACTGGTTTAGCTTATTGAGGATCTTGGTTGAATCACTATTAAAAGCTTCTAGTAGCTTTCTCAGAAACGTTTAGGAGATAATTTTTAAATTGCTTGATTTTAAAGAAAAGGAAATTGTATGAAAAAGATTGTTATGTGGAGCCTCCTATCATTCTCCTGTTTATATGTATTTCATCCAGCTTGGGCTAAATTAACCAAATTAAAAGAAGACAAAATTATTGTCGCTAATGGTTCCCAAAAGATCATTAATCTTGCAGGTCAAGATACTTGTTTTCGAATTATGAATCTGGTTTTGAGTTCAGATAACTTAGCTGATTTCCAAGACGCCGCTATAAGATTTAAAGAGACCATGGCGTTATTTCCTGAACGTTTAAAAACGGAATGTTCCCAAGCGAATAGAATAACTTTTACTGGGCAATTGAGCGGAAATGTTGTCGATGGTTTTCTTGCTACCGCCGATCGAAACTCTAATTGGACGTTACTCGTTAAACCAAACCTAAAAATCACACTTTCCTCTGTGAAAGTAAATCAATCTGTCACTTATCCTGCAAAAAAGAACAAAACAGCCTCTACTGATAAAACTAAAGATTCTTTATGGGAGGAGGTTTTAATGGTCACGGGAGGAAACTCGTCTATCCAAACATCATCAACTAAAATACGCTTGCCTAAAAATGGAATTAAAGAACTATGGAATTTGAAAAAACTCCCTGCTAATTATCCTGCGCCAAAAATAAAGGTTAATGAATATGGGCAAGATGGACTAACTGCAATGATGCATTCGCTCAAAAAGATGGATCACATGGGCATATTTATGAATTTATTCGCTGGAGCAAATCCTAATTTAACCGAAAAGGAAACCGGAGCTACACCATTACATTTATTGTTAGATAATACTAGGCACGTGGTTTCAAGAAGTAGGTATCGTTATTTTTATGATAATACTGCGTTGCTATTAAGTTATGGCGCTGATATTAACGCACAGACAAAAGCGCCTTGGTATTGGGAACATACAAAAAAGAAAACAAAAAAAATTGTTCAATATTCACCAGGAATATCACCTTTGATGATGGCTGTTAAAAGTCCTCAAGAATTTTCAATTAAATTGATGGAATTGTTAATTGAAAATGGAGCAGACGTTAACGCTCAAGATTCTGACGGTAACGCAGTTATTAATCATATTGGAGTGACAACTAAAAAAATGGGGAAAAAATGGGATGCATTTACCAAGGTTAAATATTTAGTCGAACATGGAGCTGATTTGTATCATAAAGATAATAATGGTGAATTTATTTTTAATAAAATACTGAATGCCTCATCCCGTTTTCGCTCTAAGGCTGATCTTCAAGTGACGATTGATGAGATTAAAGCTATTTATGAGGATTTACAAAAAAATAAATATAATGGTAGGGATTGAGCTAATTCGAGAAAGGGTCAAACCGCTAAACTCGGATGTATGCTCGGGTTTCGGATGAATGGGGATGAGTCTTTAAATTGCCATATTTCTAAATTCTTATTGATTTATTTATAATAGAAAAAGAACTACCCAAAGCACAGTTCAGCAATGATTTGGGCTTTTCTTGTTTGCCGCTAAGCGTAGCTGTTCAATTTAATGGTTCTGAAATCATAAATCTCCTCTCCTACGTTATTTTTTAAAATATCTTTTATATACGCGAAACCAATGCACTAAGTGAAAAGACAATATTCAAAAAGCCTATAATCGCCATCACAATAAAACTAGCAAAGAATATTTTTTGCTAGTTTTATTGTGCCGTTCTTAAATCCCTTGTGGCGAAAACTAAGGTTTTTTACCGCCTCTCTTCCCGCTGTTTCTAAATATATTGAACCTCCAATTAAAGACATCAGAGACCACCATTCGTGATCTATTATCATAAATAGTCCCGCTAGAGGCAACCAGCCGAGCGAGATTAGATCCCAGTAAGCAGTATATCGTTCTGATCTTTGTATAATTGGATCTGTCAATTCCGGCTTCTCTTGAATACCTAACCTTTGGGCAAGTGGAAAATTGATAGATGAAATAATTTGATCTAGATATAGAGCTCCTATTCATATTGACTTTTGACCTACAATTCTAACGATTCGAATGAGCAATCAAGTAACTAAATTGGGTTAAATGGTTTTGATTAAACTGACCAATTTTTATTAATATGTCACCATTGTTCTTTCGAAATATTTCTCCGTCCTCCTTTGAATCATAATGGATCACAACCACCTCATCAGGTCGTTTCATACCATTGGCATCGTTTATACGGAGGGAAGCCTCAGTTGTATACTTATGTTCACGAGTTTTAACCATTTTATCTATCTCCGATAGGTCAATATTCCGTTGTTTAGGTTTGGCATTGTTATAATCACTAAGCTTTAGAATATAAGAACGCTCTGTACCCGAAGTAGCCATTAAATCACGATTAAAATTTAAAAAAGATCCTTCCAGTATTGCTAAGTTCTTGGTTGTTTTATGTAGTTGAATTAGCCATGAATCTACAAGCTTGTTCACTAATATATTGTTTTCACATTCAAGAAAAAAAATTGATTGACCTGCTGAAGTTCATATCCTCCTTGCACTGCAAATATTTTTCCTTCTCGACGTAGAATACAATTTAAACCATTGACCTGATGTTCCAGCTTATTAATCGTTTTTTGGTAATCATTTTTATTATCTGATTGAAAAATCCCTAACACTCCAAAGGCTTCCGCTTTCACGCCTTGAACTAACGATAGACAATAAAACAAAATCGAAAGAAATAAACTATTATGGAATTTCATTATTATGTATCCTCTCCTAAATTAAATGGCAATAGAGTTAGTTAGAAAAATTTTGACCTGCTTAAACGCTACTTCACGTAAAGGTAAAATATCGAGATACTCCTGATTAGTGAATGTTTGCTCTGCTTTCTCTCTATTTGGATATTCAATCACTAACACTAAATTAGGCGTATTCCCGTTTCCTAAATTATCCGTCACTTGATATTTACTAATAACCACACCACCATGAGCTTCTCCGTTAGCATTTGAACGATGAGAATACTCCTTGAACTCAGGTGTTTTTATACCATCTGGATTAAACGTTGCTTCAATGACCACTATTGCTTTTTCTGAATCTGACATTTTTTTCTCTCTATAGATTAGTTGACTGTTCCGTTTGAACTAGAGCAATTATCCACGCATTTAACCACAATTAAAAACAATAATAATAAATACATTTGTTAGAAATACTTGTGATGCAGTATAATCCTGCACTATTCTAGAGATTGAAAGATTAAACAATGGATTTTAATAAAGCGCGCACGTTTATTGAGGTTGTTGATAGCGGTAGCATTACCTTGGCAGCAAACCGATTGTTACGCACACAACAGGCTATATCTCTTCAATTGCAGCAATTAGAAGATGAGTTGGAATTTTTTTTATTTGATAGACAAGGACCAAAAATCATCCTCACAGCGGATGGAGAAAAACTCTATAAGTTATTTAAGCCAAATTTATTGTCAATGGATAATGCGGTATTAGAACTGAAATCCGGAAAACAGAAGGCTAGCGGTATGATCCGTATTGGTGCATGGATGGAACAAGCAATCAATTATCTACCGGAAATGATGCGCATTTTTAAGCAAGACTTTCCATTAGTGGAGTTTAACCTGCTAATAATGGAAGACAATAGAATTGAACAGATGCTAAAAAATAATACGATCGATATCGGATTTCAAGTGTATTGTCAGGACAAGAAGTTATTCAAATGTGAATCGATATATCGTCAGCCTTTAATGCCTGTTGTTTCCGGTAATTTCCTCAAAAAGAACAAAACACCTAGAATAATTAAAGATACTCTGGATTTGCCTTTAGTAGACTACGTAGATGAATACTCTGCATATAACACTTGGATTAAACAGAACTCTCGGGATTTGCTTCCGCTAGCTCATAAAAAGATCAGAACTATTACAACATCGAATAATGTCGTTTTAAAACAGTTAGTATTGCAAGGATTAGGATTCGGGTTTTTACATCAGGAATCGATTCAAATGGAATTAGAAACGGGTGATTTAATTCCCCTGTATAAAAACTCAAAATATCAAAATATCTATGTCGATTTAGATGTAGTCTATAAAAGAAAGCATGCACTTGGTTATGTACACCAAGCCTTTATAAAATTGTTGCGGGAGAGCAGAGCAAGTTGGAGTGACTAATCTTTACTTCACATGGGGAGCCAGTCGGTTTTACATTGTCTAAAGAATCCATTGTGACCATAACCCGACTATCTGTTATTGGTTGAAGCGATCTTCAAGGTAAGCTAAAAATGATATCCCATACCGTTGGCAGGTTTTCTTTAACGATAAAAAGATGTCGACGGCATCGCGTTCATCATCGATTTTAGTGTAGCTGTTGATCTTTCGACGTTTAAAGAAATAGCCGAAACAACGCTCTCTACAAAGTGGTCGTGCGAGTCTTTAGAGGGATTTTATCTAACAACCCAAGACTCTGAATAAACCAACTCGAACTCCACAAAAAAGGGCACTAAAAAGTGCCCTTGTCTTGGTCGTTCGTTGATATAAAACACTACCAACCAGTCACTTCCTTCAATGCCGATCCAATATCCGCTAAACTGCGAACCGTTTTCACTCCCGCATCTTCAAGTGCTGCAAATTTTTCATCGGCTGTTCCTTTACCACCAGAAATAATTGCACCAGCATGACCCATTCTTTTGCCTGGAGGTGCTGTCACACCAGCAATATAAGATACAACTGGCTTGGTTACATTAGCTTTTATAAATGCTGCGGCTTCTTCTTCCGCTGTCCCGCCAATTTCACCGATCATAACAATCGCTTCAGTTTTTGGGTCGTTTTGGAACATTTCTAAAATATCGATGAAGTTAGAACCGGGAATAGGATCGCCGCCGATACCTACACAAGTTGATTGACCAAAACCAGCATCGGTTGTTTGTTTAACGGCTTCATAAGTTAAAGTGCCAGAGCGTGAAATAATTCCCACTCGTCCCGGCTTATGAATATGCCCTGGCATAATACCAATTTTACATTCGCCTGGAGTGATCACACCAGGGCAATTAGGTCCAATCAATCGAACACCTAACTCATCACATTTAACTTTTGCATCTAACATATCAAGAGTTGGAATGCCTTCAGTAATACAAACAATCAATTTAACACCAGAATTAGCAGCTTCTAAAATTGAATCTTTACAAAAGGGAGCCGGCACGTAAATGACTGAGGCTTCCGCGCCTGTTTGTTCTACTGCTTCTTTTACGGTGTTAAAAACCGGTAAACCTAAATGAGTTTGACCGCCTTTTCCGGGCGTTACACCACCAACCATTTTGGTACCGTATTCTATCGCTTGTTCTGAATGAAAAGTTCCTTGTGAACCAGTAAAACCTTGGCAAATAACTTTGGTGTTTTTATCGATTAAAATGCTCATTTATTTGCCCTCCGCAGCATCAACTACTTTTTGCGCTGCATCCGCTAAACCGGTTGCAGGGATAATATTTAAACCGCTATCAGCCAAAACTTTTCTACCTTTTTCAGCATTGTTGCCTTCTAAACGAACAACCACTGGCACTTCAACTCCAACTTCCTCGACTGCGCCAATAATTCCTTCAGCAATTAAATCACAACGAACGATACCACCAAAAATATTAACTAATACGGCTTTAACGTTATCATCGGTTAAAATAATTTTAAAGGCTTCAATCACTCGCTCTTTAGTTGCGCCGCCGCCAACATCTAAAAAATTGGCGGGTGAACCACCATGTAGATTAACGATATCCATGGTTCCCATTGCAAGACCGGCACCGTTGACCATGCAGCCAATATTGCCATCAAGTGCAACGTAATTTAGTTCAAAAGATGCTGCGTGTGCTTCTCTTTCGTCTTCCTGTGACGGATCGTGCATGTCACGTAAAATGGTATGACGATATACTGCGTTACCATCAATACTAATTTTAGAATCCAAACAATGTAAATCGCCAGCTGCAGTAATTACCAGCGGGTTGATTTCTAATAAGGCGAGATCTAAATCGTAAAACAATTTTGATAGCTGCAAAAATATATGAGTAAATTGTTTAACTAATTTACCTTCGAGACCAAGTTTAAATGCTAATTCTCTTCCTTGATATGGCTGCGCACCTACTAAAGGATCAATCGCCACTTTGTGAATTTTTTCTGGCGTCTCTTCGGCTACTTTTTCGATTTCAACACCGCCTTCAGTGGATGCCATAAACACGACGCGCTGGGTAGAGCGGTCGACTACTGCACCAAGATAAAGCTCATCTGCAATATCGGTTAGATCTTCGATCAATATTTTGGAAACTGGTTGACCATTTGCATCGGTTTGATAGGTGACTAGATTTTTGCCAAGCCACTTTCGCGCAAATTCTTTAGCTTCTTCTTTACTGCTAATTAGTTTTACTCCGCCAGCTTTTCCGCGACCACCAGCGTGTACTTGAGTTTTTACGATCCATTTATCGCCACCGATCTGTCCACAGGCTTCAAAAGCAGCTTTGGGAGAATCAACAGCGATCCCGATTGAAACAGGTAAGTCATACTCTTTGAAAAGTTGCTTACCCTGATATTCGTGTAAGTTCATGATGTAATGTCCATGATGATTAAGTGATTAAAAAAATGCAAAAATGCAAATAGTAGTGCTCTAATGGTTATAGTCAAATAGTAATAATTAAGAATAGCTAAATTTTTTGATTTTGCTTCGCTTTAAATTTTAACTACTTCTCCCATCGTAAAAAGTATGAAGAAAATAAGACAAGTGAGTATTATTTAAAGTCCTCGATTGAGCATCATCGAGCGAATATGACCTATTGCTTCCGTCGGATTAAGTCCTTTAGGACAGACACTGACACAGTTCATGATCCCGCGACAGCGAAATAAACTGTAAGCATCGTCTAAATCGTCTAAGCGCGACTCTGTTTCAGTATCCCTGCTGTCAATGATAAAACGATAGGCTTGCAATAAACCGGAAGGACCGATGAATTTATCTGGATTCCACCAGAAAGAAGGGCAGGCAGTGCTACAACAGGCACACAAGATGCACTCATAAAGCCCATCAAGTTTTTCTCGGTCTTTCGGCGTTTGTAAATGCTCACGAATCGGTTGTTCATCATTGTTGATTAAATAAGGTCTAATTTTTTCGTATTGTCGATAAAATTGAGTCATGTCGACTACAAGATCACGGATTACAGGGAGTCCGGGTAATGGTCTAACAACTATTTTTTTTCCTTTAAGCGATGACAACGGCGTTATGCACGCTAGCGCATTTTTACCGTTGACGTTAATACCGTCAGAACCGCACACGCCTTCACGACAAGAACGCCTAAAACCAATACTCGGATCTTTTTCTTTTAAAAGGATCAGCGCATCTAAAAGCATCATGTCAGAACCAGCCTCTATTTCCAGATCATAATCTTTCATGTAAGGCTTTTTATCTGTATCTGGATCGTATCGATAAATCGAAAATTGCATGGTTTATTCTCTTATTGAGTCTGTATTTTGAGTCAATTCTGCCTAGTAGTGTCTAACTTTAATAAGTACGCGCTTTCGGAGGAAAGGGCTCAACCGTCACAGGTTGCATATTGACTGCTCGCCTGTCCATTTCATGAGTTTCTGGGTAATACAAACTGTGAGTTAACCAGTTTTCATCATCACGCTCAGGGAAATCTTCTCGGCTATGAGCGCCGCGGCTTTCTTCTCGGAAATTAGCCGCCTTTGCGGTGGCTCTCGCGATAGCCATTAAGTTTTCAAGCTCAAGACATTCAACCCGCATGGTATTAAAGGCTTTCGATTTATCGGGTAAAACAGCCGATTTGAGTTTTTCTGCGACAGTTTCAAGTTCGGCGCTACCTTTTTCCATTAAATCACCAGTACGGAACACACCAAAATGGTTTTGCATAATTTGCTGCATTTCGTGACGAATAGCCACTGGATCTTTACTTGAATCAGCATCTTTACCAGAACTTTCGCTTGATTCAGAATCGGACTCTTCCCAACGATTTAGTCTAGCCAAAGCATGCTGTACATTTTCATCTGAATATTCATTTTGCGGCAGCCCATCAGCGAGAGAATCTTCAAGGTGCATTCCTGCCGCTCTTCCAAACACAACCAAGTCGAGCAATGAATTACCACCTAATCGATTAGCACCATGTACCGAAACACACGCCACTTCACCAACTGCATACAAACCATCTACAATATGCTCTTTTTCACCGGCTTTTTTGCCGATCACCTGACCATATTTATTAGTTGGAATACCGCCCATCATGTAGTGGCAAGTCGGCACAACCGGTATTGGTGCTTCTACCGGATCAACATGCGCAAATGTTTTCGATAATTCACACACACCTGGCAGACGTTTGTTCAGTGTTTTCGCGCCGAGGTGATCAAGTTTAAGCATCACATGATCACCGTTTGGTCCACATCCGCGCCCTTCTAAAATTTCTTTGGTCATTGAACGAGCGACTACATCTCGACTAGCTAAATCTTTGGCATTTGGCGCGTAACGTTCCATAAACCGTTCGCCGTTTTTATTGATAAGATAACCGCCTTCACCTCGACAACCTTCTGTCACTAACACCCCTGCTCCGGCAATACCGGTTGGGTGGAATTGCCACATCTCAATATCCTGCACCGGAATGCCTGCTCGGAGCGCCATGCCGACACCATCACCAGTATTTATAAGCGCATTGGTAGTTGATTGATAAATTCTTCCTGCGCCACCAGTGGCAAAAACTGTCGCACGAGATTTAAACTGAACCACTTCACCAGTTTCGATCGACATTGCAATAACACCGCAACACTGACCTTCATCGTTCATGACTAAATCAGTTGCATACCATTCATTAAAAAAATTAGTTTTTGCGGCTAGATTTTGCTGGTATAGCGTGTGAAGCAGAGCGTGTCCTGTTCTATCCGCTGCCGCTGCTGTTCTAGCGGCTTGTTCACCACCAAAATTACGCGACTGCCCACCAAAAGGTCTTTGATAGATTTTACCGTTTTCGAGCCTTGAAAAAGGTAACCCCATATGGTCGAGTTCAACAACTGCATCGGGACCTTGCTGACACATATATTCTATCGCGTCCTGATCGCCAATGTAGTCTGAGCCCTTAACGGTATCATACATATGCCAGCGCCAATCATCCTCATGGCTATTGCCTAACGCGACAGTAATTCCACCTTGAGCAGAAACAGTATGTGATCGAGTTGGAAATACTTTCGAAATAAGTGCGACTTTTTGACCGGATTTTGCCAACTGCAAAGATGCTCGCATACCAGCGCCGCCACCGCCAACGATCACTGCGTCAAAGGTTAATACGGGGATTGTAGGGACGGCCATTTATAAACTCCACAAAATTTGAGCGCCCCAAAGGAGGAGCGCAAAACAAGAAATAATGACCGATATCTGAAAAATCATTCGAACCGCCACAGACTTAAGGTAATCAGTTGATATGATCCACAACCCCACCCAAGCATGAAAACACAAAGAAGCAATTGATATAAAAGTGAAGATCTTAAAACTAGTTTGAGCAAACAACGCCTGCCAAACAGAAAACTGTAAATTCGGTGTCGAAAAGATAAACACACTCAGGTAAATAACATATGCGGCAAGAACTACTGCGGTAACCCGCTGGATCATCCAATCATGAAGACCGCTGCGCCCGAGACTAGTTACTGATTTTACCATATCCAAGCTCCTAGTCCGGCGGCAACCAAAATGCCAAGAAAAATAACTAATTTGGATCCTAGTACACCACCTTCTAGCGATTCACCTATTCCTGCATCCATTAGTAAATGACGTACACCAGCAATAATGTGATAGGCAAGCATTGCCAAAATAGCCCACAAGATGAATTTTGATATATCACCTTGAAGCAACATTTTTAACTGATTAAACTCAACTCGAGATGAAAGGCTTTTTTCCAACGCCCACAGACAAAAAGGGACTGACAAAAATAATAAAACACCAGTGACTCGGTGTAATATAGATGACAAGGAGGTGATGGGCCACTTCAGAGTCAGCATAGTAGCTATACCGACATTACCAGGTCTATTTTTTTTCACGGTATCAATTCTTCTCGATGAGTGTGAATAGAGAGTTAGCGATTTATTATTTTAGGTAAAAAAATGATATTCTGCTAAACTTTTTTATAGTTATTAAAAGAACTTGCTTATATCTCAGGTTTATCAGAAGGTGCATATAACTTAAGCAATACAACGCAATCTTTAACCGTTTTGGATATCGCGCAATTATATAAGCCTAAAATACTGATTACAAATGAATTATGTCAAATTACTGAGACTGGTCACGATTGTTCGTTTTATAACCATTCAGAGCAAAAAAGGGTATTAATATAATTGACAAATATTTCATAACTTCTATAGTAGCCCGCTATATAATAGTTATAAATAATACAAATAAGAACCTTAACCAGCTTAATGAAACAAATTAGAGCTAGGAGCCAACGATATGACGGATAAAAAAGCCAAATTAACCTTACCAAGCGGTGAAACACTAGACCTTGATGTTTACTCTCCCACACTCGGCAATGACGTGATTAATGTCGCAAGCTTAGTGAAAAATGGGGTTTTCACCTATGATCCTGGATTTATGTCAACTGCATCTTGTGAATCAAAAATCACTTTTATCGATGGCGGAAAAGGCGTTTTGCTATATCGTGGTTATCCAATTGACCAACTAGCTGAAGATTGCGATTTTATGGAAGTCTGCTATCTACTACTAAATGGTGAATTGCCAAATGTTGAAGAAAAACAAGTGTTTGTTGATAGAATTAACAATCACACTATGCTTAACGAGCAATTATCTCACTTTTTTAACGGATTTCGCCGTGACGCTCACCCGATGGCAATTATGGTTGGTGTGGTTGGTGCATTATCCGCTTTCTATCACGACTCGCTCGATATTACCAACGAGTCTCACCGAGTAAAAAGTGCATTTCGATTATTAGCCAAAGTACCAACCATTGCAGCCATGTGTTATCGCTATACCATTGGTAAACCGTTCGTATATCCTTGTAATAAAATGAGTTATGCAGAAAATTTTTTAAACCAAATGTTTTCGATGCCTTCACACGATGGCAAACCGGATCCAGTTTTGGTGAAAGCTATGGATCGTATTTTCATTTTACACGCTGATCATGAACAAAACTGTTCAACATCTACTGTTCGATTGGCTGGTTCTTCAGGCGCGAATCCATTTGCATGTATTTCATCAGGGATCGCCTCTCTATGGGGACCTGCGCACGGTGGCGCAAACGAAGCTTGTTTAAGAATGCTGCATGAAATTGGTGATGTCAGCCGAATTCCAGAGTTTATTGCCCGAGCGAAAGATAAAAGTGATCCATTTAGATTGATGGGGTTCGGACATCGCGTCTACAAAAACTTTGACCCACGAGCCAAAGTCATGAGAGACAGCGCTCATGAAGTGTTGGAAGCTACCGGCAAGGGTGGCGATCCTATTTTAAAAGTAGCAATGGAACTAGAAAGAATTGCTTTAGAAGATCCTTATTTCGTCGAAAAGAAACTCTACCCTAATGTTGATTTTTATTCTGGCATTATTCTAAGCGCGATCGGTATTCCAATGAATATGTTCACGGTTATTTTCGCGTTAGCAAGAACAGTTGGTTGGGTATCTCATTGGACAGAAATGATCGCCGAGCCAACTCAAAAAATTGGTCGCCCTCGCCAACTTTATACTGGCGAAAAAGAACGAGATGTTAAACCGATAGACAAACGATAACGCGCTTTTTTTATGTGCGCAATGCAAAAAAACACATCGCCTTGTTATTACACGGATTATCTGGATCTAGATAAATTTCTAGATTCACAACATCCGGTTAGCGGGCAATATCAAGCGGAAGAAGCCCACGATGAAATGTTGTTTATCGTGGTTCATCAAGCGTATGAGTTGTGGTTTAAACAAGTTTTACATGAGCTCCGATCGATCATCCAAATATTTGAAAAGCCGACTCTGGATGTTAGAAATTATGGTAAAGTCATCCAGCGATTAGATCGGATCACAAAAATCCAAAGAGTTCTTAACGATCAAATCAATATTCTAGAAACCATGACACCCCTAGATTTTTTAGATTTTAGAGATTACTTGATCCCTGCGAGTGGATTTCAAAGTTTGCAGTTTAAAGAAATCGAAATTTTGCTCGGATTAAAAATGCAATACCGGATCAATTTTGATCAAAAATCTTTTTACAATCGTTTAAGCGAACATGATCGCAAATACTTAATGGAACTCGAAGAAAAACCAAGTTTATTTGATTTGATTGAAGCATGGCTGGAAAGAATGCCATTCTTAGAGCACGACAATTTTTCATTTATGCAAGCTTATCAGAAAGCTTTAGATGAAATGATCGACAACGATTTGGAAATCGTCGAAAAAGTTGGTTATTTAAGTCCCGAAGATCGCGAATTTCAAATTGCTGATTTAAAGAAAACTCGTAGTCAGTTTGATGCACTGTTTGAGCAAGAAACTTTTGAAACGTTAAAAGAAAATGGCGCAATAAGAATGAGTAGAAATTCGTTGCTCGGTGCGATTTTTATCAATTTGTACCGCGATGAACCGGCGTTCCAACAACCTTATCAGCTGTTAGAAAAACTCACCGACATTGATGAACTATTTACTCAATGGCGTCACCGCCACACCGTTATGGTGCACAGAATGATTGGCGCAAAGATCGGCACAGGCGGCTCGTCGGGTCATGACTATTTAAGCAAAACTACCCAAAACAATCGTTTTTTCCGCGATTTATTTAATATTTCCACCTTTTTAATTCCTCGATCGGCATTGCCTGAACTACCAGAGAGTCTTAGGAAAGATATGGGATTTAGTGTTTAAGGCTACTGCTGTTTAAGGGTTTTGAATTCCTATACTCCGTAAACCCATATATGAACCCACACTTATGTCAAATGTTTTTTTTCTAAATTATTCAAAGTAACTTTGACTCATTTGTTGAACGTAAAAAAGATTAGACTGCACCCATATATCCGGCTTTTCATTCGAGTTTTATAC
>Ga0316204_10002854_pt1 | contig 37183 bp, 32 predicted proteins | sample 6monrhotite_MG_2_FD_205661 | JGI IMG/M metagenome (GOLD analysis project Ga0316204, IMG submission 205661) | Microbial mat bacterial communities from mineral coupon in-situ incubated in ocean water Damariscotta River, Maine, United States -... | ecosystem: Environmental > Aquatic > Marine >... | reverse complement strand
CGGCGTAAGCCAATGTTCTCGACAATTGACGGCAATTTCTCGCAGGCGGGGAGTGTGTCAGTGCCATCAGAATGTTATCCTAGGGCCAATAATTGTACTTTCAGGGTCATCTATGTCAGACGGGTGAAATAGCCTTGATGAACCGGTATAATTTAATCGCCTTGAATAAAAACTGTTTTGGAGTAAATGATTGCAACGGATTACATTAAAAGTAGGCAGCGGTGTCTTAACCGAAAACAATGAGATCGCTAAACAGCGCATGCTCAACTTGGTCTCATTCATTGCCAAGCTCAAACAACGTTATGACATAATCCTGGTCACCTCGGGTGCCGTCGCTGCAGGCTACACTGCGCTGGAGCTTGATCGCAATAAAAATATCAGTAAAAAAGTATTGGCCTCCATCGGCCAGCCAATCTTGATGAGCAGTTACAAAGCAATGTTCGATATCTACGATATTGATACCAGCCAGATCCTGTTGACCGAAGAGGACTTTGAGTCACTGCCGCATATCGAGATTGTCAAACAGATTGTCGATGCCCTGGTTGGTAACGAAATCCTGCCGGTAGTCAACGAGAATGACATTACTACCATCTCTGATCAGGTATTTGGTGATAATGACCAGCTCGCCGCCCATGTTGCACATTACACCGACTCGGATCTATTGGTGATCCTTAGTGACATTGATGGCTACTATGACAAGAATCCAACGACTCATGATGATGCCTCTATAATCCGCCATATCAGCGAGATTCCTCGTGAAGCATTGGATGAGAGCCACAGTCCCAGCAACGAGTTTGCCACCGGCGGCATCGTCACCAAGCTCATGGCCGCCAAGTTTTTAATGAATAATGGCCGCAAGATGTTCCTTTGCAGCGGCTATGACCTCACCACCGCCGAGGAATACCTGCTCGAAGGGATACAAAACAAAGGCACCTTGTTTGAACCGCAGCCCGATCATGCCAGTTAACATCTGTCCGGCCGTTGACGATCGTCGCGCATACTGTGGCTAAAATTTTACCTGTTATGTAAGCAATGATGACAATTGATTCAGTCACATAACTTGGTCAGAATGGGATCACTTGAACAACAATGCAGGGCCAGGCAGTGTCAGACGATGCGTTTAATCAACTAAAACAACGGCTGCGCCAGTTTGCCGCCGAGCGCGACTGGGATCAATTTCACTCACCCAAAAACCTGTCTATGGCCCTTATTGCCGAAGCCGCTGAGCTGGTCGAACACTTCCAGTGGTTGACCGAAGATCAAAGTCAAACCCTGACGCCGGACAAACTTGCCGAAGTCGAATTAGAGCTAGCCGACATCCAGCTTTACCTCATCCGCCTGGCAGACAAGATTAATGTTGACCTGCTTGCCGCTGTGGACAAAAAGATAGCCCTGAACGAACAAAAATACCCGGCAGATAAAGTTCGCGGCAGCTCAAAGAAATACACCGAGTACGACTAAGCAGTCAGACACACTGCCGAAGCACTTATATTTATTTAGGAACAAACCCTTGCTCAGTTATCGCCACTCATACCACGCCGGCAACTATGCCGATGTTCTCAAACATATCGTCATGATCGAAATTCTTGAACATTTGATCAAGAAAGACAGCCCGTTTGAATATATCGACACCCATGCCGGTGCCGGTCTATACAACCTGCATTCAGAGCACGCCGCCAAGCTGCAGGAATATACAAAAGGTGTCGGTAAATTAAAGCCCGAAGAGTGGCCAGAGCTGGCCAGTTATTTCAAGGTGCTGGCAAAGCATAATCCTGAAGGTGAATTAAATTACTACCCCGGCTCACCGGTCATCGCTATGGACTACCTGCGTAATAAAGATCGTGGCTGGTTTTATGAACTGCACCCCAAAGATGTCGAGATACTCAAAAAAAATACCGCCAACAACAAACGCATCAAAGTCATATTTCAAGATGGTTTCGTCGGCCTGTTATCGCTGCTACCACCAGCATCACGGCGCGGCCTGATCTTGATTGATCCATCTTATGAAATCAAGACTGACTACGACCGTGTCTTTGAAAGCATCGCCAAGGCCTATAAAAAATCTGCCACATGCACCTATGCGCTTTGGTACCCCGTAGTCGACCGCAACTACATCAACCAGCTAGAAAAGAAATTCATTAATAGCGGCATCAAAAAAATACAGCGGTTTGAACTAGGCATAAGCGCCGACCTGCGCAACAGTGGCATGACAGCCAGCGGCCTAATCGTCATCAACCCGCCCTGGCTGCTGCGCGACAAAATGTCACAGTTATTACCCAGACTGGTCGAAACCCTGGCTGAGAGTGAAGGCGCATTCTTTAAGTGTGATGAGTTAGTCGGAGAGTAAGCTGTAACTTGTCAGATGAGGCTTGTGAAATAAGCAGTATAAATCTTGTTAGAGACGACAAAACTATTTGTATTCATATAAAAGCATTATAGGGGCATATAAAAAACGTATATAAGGGGCGCGCAGTTGTATGTTAACCAAATTATCGAGTTTCAATATGAACTGGTCATGCCAAGATAAAATTAGGCTTTGGCCAAGTGCCAGCGCAACATCAGGTGATTGAAAACCACCATCAAAGTTTGTCCATTTAGTACCAGCATATTTTTTAATGACTTAAGTACAGCATTAATTTTATTAACACTAGTGATCTAATTTTTTAATTTACTGACGTTTACGGTAGGATTAGCAAAATATTATTGCTGGCTCTGCTGAATGGGCGTAAGACATCGCTATCAATATTCTAGTTTGTAAGAGTTATGTACGCCGCTTAGCAGAGTTTTTTGATGGTGGGTCGTTTTCTAAAGTAGGTCAGGAAGTGGTAAGGGTGAAATATGGACGTTAAATCTTCAAGGGATGGGCAGCAGGATTCTACACTGGATAGTAGTAGTGCCCTGGCAGAACAACAACATTCTCAGCTATCGATTGATTCTGCCAATGGCAACTTAGCTGATCAAACGGTTCTCAAAAAAACCTCAGCTGCTGATAGTAATAAGCGGATGACTAACAAGCTGCGTATCTGCTTGTTGGATGACTCACACAGCGCCGGTCAAACGACAAAGGATCAGCTTAGCAATTATGACTATGTGGTAGATCAGTATTTGTCGGTTAAAGATGGCCACAGTGCGCTGTTTAACCATAACTATGACTTGCTCATTATTAACCACCCGATTGGTGCTACGAGCACAGAATATTTTATTGATATATTGAGGACTAGAGACAAGTTCACAAAAAGCCAACTGCCAATTGTGGTCATTACCTCAGTGGAAAATGCTGACGACCTGATTAATATACAAAATTCCGGAGCGAATGTGGTTGTCACCAAACCATTTCAGGTGGAATTAAACGAAGTGATTGACAGCGTTGTTACGCACAAAAAACCTAAGTTAAAAGCTAAAAAAGAATCATCGCATCGATGCTTGACTATCTGCATATTCGAAGACAATTATCCATCAAGTAAAATTATCATCGATAAATTGACTGAGTACGGTCATACGGTAAATTGTTTTTCTGCCGTGAATGAAACATTGAACGCGCTTGCCACAAATTTTTACGACTTATTAATTGCAAATCAAACTACCGATAGTGGTATGGAACTCATGCACCTAATCGAGTCACACACACACAGAAACCGAGCTAAGAAAAAATTTCCAATTGTTGTACTGACATCGGATACATCATCGGAAAATATCAAATCATTGACTTCGGCTGGCGCCAATTTAGTTATTCCAAAACATATCAATGGCAAACTCAACGGTAATATTTTTGAAGTCATCCAGATAATAAGCTTGGTACCAAAGAAGGATAATGAGGCTAAGGCGCCTAACATACCGGAGCTTGTCACTGAGGTCAGCACTGTAACCACCATGAAGGATGAAACGCAGATACCAGCGTCGAATACAATCAATAGGGCTACTGATATTTTAATTAATGAAAAATCACGACAATCTGCCTATAAAATTCAAGACCAGTTGGCCACTGAGCGACATAGCTCGGCGGTTGCTGATGAACCGGAAATTGAAGATAAATCTTCCAAACGCTTGCCATTCTCAGGCCTGAGTCAACGTCTGGCCATTATTGGTATAAGTTTTGTGGCAATCGTATCTGCTGGCCTAGTTTACTGGCAAGAGAATTTTGCAGCACTACAAGTGGAAGTGGTAGAGGCTCGGCAAGGTGTTTTGACGAATAATATTCATGGGTCCGGAAGAATCATTACACGAAAGCAAGTGAACTTGACCAGTGCAATGCCTGGTCAATTGGCCAAGGTATTTGTTGAAGAGGGGAGTGTAGTAAAAAAAGGTGCCGTGCTGGCAACCTTGGATGATCGCGAGACAAAAATTAGTGTTAAACGAGCCAAAGCTGAGCTTGCCAATATTAAATCTGAGGTGGGCCTGAAAACACGATCGTTGGCACAATTGAAACAAACATCGAACGCGGGTAGCTTGATTAGTGTAATGGTTAAAGATCTTGAGGCGGGACTTGCCTCTGCGAAAGGAAAACAACGTATTGCAGAAGAGGAGCTGCGTGCAATGCAGTTGGCATTAGAGCGGTTGAAAATCGTTGCTCCTTTCGATGCGGTGGTTCTTGAATCTTACGCGGTAGAAGGCTTATGGGCTGAAGCATCAGAACCTCTATTCAAACTCATCGATCCGAATCGATTTGAAGCGGCTATCATGGTTAGTGGCTCTCAGGCCTTAGACATTGATGTCGGACAACCTGTGATCATGTCAAATAATGCCTATGCTGATGAGTGGGAAGGTAAAGTTTCACGTGTCGCCTTTGATAATAATGACTCGACTCGAGATAATGAAACACTGGTTTATGCCAGTCTAGGTGTTGATACGCCAACCTTACATTATGGTCAGCCGGTTGATACTCGTATCATAACCAAAACCAGCGGTGACGCAATTAAGCTACCATTTGAGACAATATTCGAACGGGACGGCCGTACGATGGTTGCCGTTGTCGAAGACAACAGAGTAAGATTTCAGTCTATTGATATAGGAATTCAGGATCTTACCGAGGTAGAGGTGGTAAATGGAATAAGCCTCGGCCAGCAGGTTATTTTGCCAGGCGCGAGCTTAGAGCCGGGAGCAAGAGTAGAGTTTTCTGTGGTTGATGGTAGTGAATCAGAACAGGAATTAGGATTCCCATACCGTGAAAAATATTCCAATGTCGCGATTGTTACAACGGAACAGCTTCGCAAACTCTATGATGATTCCATCATAGTCGATGCAAGATCCAACTTTGAATTTAATGTGGTGCACATTAATAAGGCGGTAAACATTCCGCTTTCTTCAGAAAACTTTCTCACTAAACTGGAATCTCTTCGGGACAAAAACAGTTCAAGATCCATCGTTTTTTACTGTAATGGCCACACTTGCACCAAGAGTTATAAAGCCGCCCAAATGGCTGCTGAAGCCGGGTTTGCAAATGTTTATGCCTACGATAGCGGTATTTTTGATTGGTTGCGTGACAATCGAGATTACACAAGACTCTTAGATATAACCCCCGCGCCATTTTATAAGCTGGTTAGTATTGAATACTTTAAAAGCCGGCTCTTGAGTCTCGAGCGTTTTCAGAAAAAATCGACTGAAATGGATACTGTTGTTATAGATATAAGAGACGACCTTCAGAAAGCAACAAAGTTGGCAATGCCAACCATCGAGCTACCGCTTGATCAGTTGCTGGCTAGATTAAACGCAGGGGAATTCAAAAACAAACAATTGCTGATTTTTGACGCTGTTGGTAAACAAGTCCGTTGGCTGCAATATATGCTTAAGGACAAGGGTTATAGTAACTATTATTTTCTGAATGGAGGTATTGTTGGAGCCACTGGTTCATGAAGAAACAATAGGACCAAAATCGGATGAATTTAAGTGTTCTGATGGTCATGGTAAGCCATGCAATGCCAGCGCAGTTAGTTAGTCCCCGATAGGTAACGTAATTTGTGTTTTTGTGGTGCGATTCATCGCGAGTTACGAAGTCAAAATCACACTGTCGTGACTGATATTCAATATGAATATGGAATGGCGAGCTGTCGCATCGTGAGCGTGGTATAAAGTTTTTCAGCCCTTGATCTGGGGCTGATTAACCATGTTGTGGCACCAACTTTTAGTGAGTGTCAAGCCAGTCAGCTACCTGGTTAGTGGCTTGCTGAATTTGACTTGGGTTCATTGATTCCACTAATGTCTGAATGCTGGTTTCGATAGCGACCTGCATGCCGATATCGGCTGTGGAGAAGCGCTTGTTAGCGACTGCATACCATTTATATGCCTTAACAAAATCCCGTGGAACACCCAGTCCATATCGATACATCGTGGCGAGATTGGTCTGGGCCATGGCATGATTCTGCTGGGCCGCCGCATCGTACCACTTAACAGCTTCCGTTAGATTTGCTGCTACGCCGTCACCTTCAGTATAGGCAACGCCAAGGCTATTTTGAGCATCGGCCAAGCCTTTTTGGCCCGCACGTAGAAACCATTCGATTGCCTCTGATTGATTTTTGGTGACTCCTGAGCTGCCGGAAAATAATAACGATCCAATTGCATGCTCCGCCCGTGCGTCACCTTGTTCGGCTGCAATACGATACCAGCGTATTGCCTGTGCAGTATCGACTTTTACTTCTAACCCTAAGCGATAGATATCACCAAGTTTGTATGCAGCGTTTATTTCGCCTGCTTGAGCAGCCTCTGACAGTAAATTGATGCCTTTCTCGCTGTCTTTGGGGGTTGTCTGGCCGTTGAAATACATCATGCCAAGCCTACTTTTGGCATAACTGCTACCTTGATCTGCGGCTAAAATGAAATACGTCTCAGCTTTTTTTGGTGCTTGGGCAACACCATTGCCATTCAGATACATCTCGGCAATATTAATTTGTGCGGCTGCGTTGTTTTGACTGGCTGCGAGTGTGTACCATTTCAAAGCTTCTTGGTAATTTTGTCGGACACCTTTGCCTTTGAAGTAAAGATCGCCCAAGGCTACTTGTGCCTCAGTGTCATTGTCTTTTGCAGCCTCTGTATACCAGCGAGCAGCTTCTGACAGGTTTCCGTTCACTTCAGCATCTCGTCCCATTTCGGCAGGTGTCGCCTTGTATTGCTTATGCTTGGCAACGGCTGCGGACAATGGCGCTTTAAATGATTGCTGGTTGTTTGGTTTTTGATGCTCTGAAAGTGGTTCAGGTCGGTTGGCACAGCCCAAAAAGGTGACAGTAGTGGACAACAGAAACAGTGTGCCTAAGTTATTCCTGAACAACCGCTGTATTTTTCTATTTAACATTAATTTGTGTTCCGTAAAGCGACAAGGCCGGGCTCAATTTTATTTGCTGAAATAGTTTTATCACAGCATTTTAAGAAAATGAAAGAAGCAATAATTGCACACAATATACGCTGCTTTCAGGGGTTCTAAAACAGCTCTTGATGCATGACTTTAAAATGCCTCGCAGGTCCTGATTAGCTGTCGAAATACTGGTTGAACGTGAAGTCGCATTTATAAAGTGCGATGAGCTGGTAGGGGAGAAAAACGGGGCTTGTTGATGCTGTGTAGAATAGGGCGCCGTGCGCACGAATTTTCTTGGTACAGATTTCTACAATTAAACTGGCCCGGCTTGCATTACCTTGTGATCAATAAAATGCAAGCCGGGCCATGGCAGGTCAAACTATCGATTACATTCCATTCACATAAGCGAGCCCGATTAGGCCAACAAAAGCGAGCGGAATCATTCCAATATATAAAGCTGGTTTCATAGCGTTATCTCCCTATGTAAGTTACGTTTAGCGTTGCAGCAAAGGTGCAACGCTGTTTGATTTCGTGACCCAATTCGGTAGCTACATGGCGCACTGCTATAAAACTCGCCTCACCGCAATGGACAGCCTGTCACAGCTACGGTAATACATGACTTAAACAGTCGGATAAATTTATAACACAAGTTTTCTTGATAAAAAACGCAATCTAAATAGGTGATTTTGTATAAAGGTAGGGTCGGTCCGTGCCAAACAAATAACTCAGTCGACATAGACCGCAGTCAGCTATAAACCAACTCACCAAACCAGCAATAGGTTTTTAATACTTGAGATAGGCTTACTTTGTCTTCATTTATATGTGCACAATTGATTCAAATGCCTGGCTTCGTCACAATGGACTAAGCAGGTCAAATGACTAGCAGTGCAGAATTTTTTTAGTCGCCAGCCAAAATCAGCCGGTAATCGCCTAGATGCAGAAATTACACAACCGTAACAAATCTGCTCGGGCATATACCTCAAGGGGTTTATTGTTGGTGTTGCAGCTGTTCAGCCTGGTGCCGTTATCTGCCTGCTCAGTGGCCCAGACACAATTAGAGCAATCAATGCCCGCACACCACACTGAAAGCGGCTTTCGTAATCTTCATATTGAACCGCGAGAGGTGAGTTTTTTCACCTTTTTGCGCATGCGCTATTTCGGCGATCAGGAATGGGCTGATTACCAAGCCACTGCCGACCGCGTTGAAAGGGTAGCAACAGCGCTCGACAAGATTGAGGCACCAGGGGCGGCGCCCCAGGTTACCTGGATTGGCCACGCCACCGCACTGATTCAATACCAGGGCATCAACGTGCTCACCGACCCCATGTTTTCCGAACGTGCCTCACCGTTGTCATTCATCGGCCCCAAACGTGCGGCGCCGCCATCTTTGAGCATCGACCAGTTGCCGCCTATCGACTTTGTGCTGATCTCTCACAACCATTACGACCACCTAGACGCAGACAGCGTAAAAAGCCTCGGCAACCGCACCACCTGGCTGGTGCCACTGGGCTACAAACAATGGTTTGCCGACCAGGGCGTCACTAAGGTCATTGAATTCGACTGGTGGGATAAACACAGCATCGCCGCAGCCACCGTCATCGCCACGCCGTCGCAACACTGGACCGGGCGTAGCCTTAATGATCGTAATACCGCCCTATGGGCCTCATGGTCAGTGCAGATTGGCGAGTTTAAATTCTGGTTCGCAGGTGATACTGGCTACAACAACAAGCAATTCAAACAAATCGGTGACCGCTATGGCCCCTTCGACCTGGCCCTAATCCCCGTCGGTGGCTACGAGCCACGCTGGTTTATGCAAGACATGCACATCAACCCCGAAGAGGCCGTGCAACTGCACAACGACATCCGTTCAAAATACTCCATCGGCATTCACTGGGGTGCATTCCCATTAACCGCAGAACCCATCGACCAACCACCGGCACGGCTGCGCCAAGCGGCAAAAGCCTTAACCGACTCGACCTTTGTCATCTATCCGCAGGGCAAGTGCCATTCAATACAGCAAATACCAACAAAACGGTTGAATGACACTGGAATGACACTGGGGGGTGCAATAGCCTCTCCATCACAAGATCTGAACTGCCCGATGGCGACACTAATTTCTGCCAACGATGGGGGAAATGAAACGCCATGTAAGTCTGACCTGTTCAGAACGTTATAAACGCAGTGAATGGTTGAATGACTTCAAGATAAACACCGTGAATCAACTTTATGGCGGTGACGTTATTGGGAACATCAAATACGTGATCAGAAAGATTATAAGCATCACCTGAATTACATTCATTACAACCTGGTAAAACATGGCTTGTGTAAACAGCCAAATCAATGGCCATACTCGACATTGCATCGATATGTTAACGCGGGGATATATTCGGTAGATTGGTCGGCGCAGGATTTTGAATTTGAGAGGCTTGGGTATGGGCCGTGAATTAACTATATGGCTACAAAAACACAAAAGCCCCTCAGCTAAGCGCTATAATTGGCTATTTTAAACCGGCACAACGATCCCATGAAATTACTGATACGCAATCTCGCCCGTACTGTCACCGAGGCACAACTCCGCGCCATGTTCGAAAAACACGGCACCGTGCAGTCCTGCACCTTGGTGATGGACAAAGAGACCGGCAGCTCCAAGGGTTTTGGCTTTGTCGAGATGCCCAAGCAGGGTGATGCCAAGGCAGCGCTAAAGAACCTCAATAATAAAGAACTGGATGGCAGCAAGATCCGGGTTAAAAAGGCCGAAGCTAAACCAGACGCAGCGAATAAAGACGCTGGCGAATAAATTAAGATTTCAGGGCGCCTCTAAAAATTCAATCAAGCAGATGATGGCAAGGCGAAAACAAACAATAAAGCGGAGTTTACATGTAGTAAATGAGCGTTTTAAGTTTGTTTTCAACGCAGGCAGCGCTGCTTCAGTGGGTTTTTAGAGGTGCCCTTCAGTTGGAGACAGGGTTATCCTCATCCAACTACAGCACGGTAGGGTGCGCCGTGCGCACCAATTAAACTTCGAGTACGTGGGCTGTTTACGTACGCAGGGCGCACTCTGCCAAGCTAACAAACACACATCGACGAGCATTAACCTAAACCTAGACCACCACCAGGAAACCAGCCATGATCATGCCCATACTGATAACACTACACCTGCTCGCCGCCGTGGTCTGGGTAGGGGGCATGTTCTTTGCCTACGTCTGTTTGCGCCCTGTTGCCGCCAGCCTGTTTGAACCACCGCAGCGTCTGCCACTGTGGCGCGAAGTTTTTAATCGCTTCTTTGTCTGGGTCTGGGCCGCCATCATCCTCTTGATCGGCACCGGTCACAGCATGATTGCCCAACTAGGCGGCATGGCCAACGTCGGCCTGCATGTGCACCTAATGCTCGCCAGTGGCTATCTGATGATCGGGCTTTCATGCACGTCTACTTCGTCCCCTATAAACGCCTCAAACAAGCCACCGCCGCACAAAACTGGCCAGAGGCCGGTCGTCACCTCAACCAGATCCGCAAGATCATCAGCGTGAACCTGAGCCTGGGTCTGCTCACTATCATTGTCGCCGCAGCAGGACGGTATGTTTTTTAACGCGGAAGTGAAGCGATTGCCGACATTTAATGCAAAATCTAAACATGCAATCATCTAGCTGATGGATCAACAAGCAAACCTTTACACCAATACCTGGCGGGGCTCTTTGTACAAAGAGCTCTATACACTGCTTTGGAATCTCAGCAACGGTTTCAAGATCTTATTATTTAGAAGCAGCGCCTTTGAGCGCGTCGTTGTCACATACGACCAGCTGTTTCTGCTGGTGCTGTTTTATGCAGTAACAGTGTTCATCGGTTCATACAGCCTTGCCAGCAATCCAGAATTTAGCATCTGGGGTCTGGGCAATCTCGGTGCTGATCTCTTAATCTCGCTGCTAGCGGGTTATATGATAGCCAAGGCAGCAGGCAATCATGCCAAGCTGCCGCTGTTTATGGTCGTTACCTACAGCGTTGCACCTGCCATTTACATCATTTCAGATATTCTTCTGCCTAAGCTGCCGGGTGAGATGCTGGTTATGGTTTATATGGTGGCTTTTGCCTGGGTGATCGCCATCATGTTTTTTATTATTTTTGTATTGGTAGATAGACACCGGCTAAAGGCCGTGATGATTACCGTACTATGGTTTTTGATCTCAATGCCAATGACTGAAATGGCAACCGGTTTTTGGTATGAGGCCTATGTTTATGAAGATGAAGGCCATGATTCAGCCACAGCCTCTGAACCCATTGATGAAGAGAAGGTGTTTTATTCACAATTTGACATGCTAGATACGGCGCTTGCACCTATCAACGCCGGGGTGCAGGGCATAGACGACCTGTTCTTTGTCGGCTTCGGTTCATACGCAAGCCAGGATGTGTTTATGAAAGAGATTGGCCATATTCAAACGGTGGCTGACACCCGACTTGGCACACACAATCGTTCCGTAGCGCTAATCAACAATGCAAAAACCCTTAACGACATTCCTCTGGCATCCGCCACCAATCTAGACCTGACGCTACGACACCTGGGTAAGCTGATGAACCTGGAAGAAGATGTACTGTTTCTGTATTTGACCAGCCATGGTTCAAAAGAGCATGAGCTATCTGTAGAGATGCTACCACTAGGCCTAAATGACATAACCCCGCAGGATTTAAAGAAGCAGCTGGATGACTCTGGCATACGCTGGCGCATCATATTGGTTTCCGCCTGTTATTCCGGTGGTTTTATAGAGCCGCTAAAAGACGAGCACAGCATAATTCTCACCGCAGCCGCGCATGACAAAACCTCGTTCGGCTGCTCGAATAAAAATGAATACACCTATTTTGGAGAAGCACTGTTTAAAGACGTGCCAGCAGGCCCATACCAATTCATTACCAGCTTTGAGCAGGCGATTACATCAATACAACAACGTGAAAATGATGAAGGGCTAGAACCCTCACAGCCACAACTCTATGTCGGCGCATTAATGAAAGACAAACTCAATCAACTTCAGAACGATATCAGTCATTATTCAACAGAGCGTTTTCAATGAAATAAACATTTTTTGCATTGCCATGCAGAAGCTAATGGAATAGTCTGTATTCATAAATAAGAAATAACGAAATTGGGAAATGAGGGGTCATGAACCAACTGTCTAAAGCAGCCACAAAACCAAGTTGGGTGAGCACTCACTCTGTGCCCAAGCGGAAAATTCCGCATCCTCAAAGTATATGATCATTCAATCCAGCATAGGTTTGAACCAATAATGTCACACTATAGGCACGCTGATACGGCCAGTAGTAGCTATTTTTTTACGCTTGTCAGTTATCGACGCCAGGCAATCATATGCGTTGACCATATCCGTAAAGCATCGATATGTTAATGAGGGGAAATATTCAGCGGACTTTGCAGGACAGAATTTTGGATTTGAAAGGGTTGGATATGGGGAATGAGTTAGCACGTTGGCATAAAATGCGTGCCCAGCCTACATGGCTTAGGCTGTCATCATTTACTAAAAAGACAAACTAATGGATCAACAAGAGCTAACAAGCATATTTTGTGCGCGCCCTCAAAACTTTGCTTGGTTTCTCGGTGCTGGCGCATCTAGGACTGCTGGTCTTCCAACAGCCAACGACATCATTTGGGATTTGAAAAGGCGTTATTATTGCCGTGAGGAAAATCAGGAAATATTGAGGCAGGATATCCAGAATCAGTCTGTTAAAGCCCGCATCCAGACATTCATGGAATCAAGGAGCTTCCCTGCACAATGGACCGATGAAGAATACTCAATGTATTTTGAAAAAATTTTTGGTGCCGACAAGGAGAGGCAGCGCAAATATCTTAAAGCTATCCTTTCAGAAGAACATGTCACACTCTCAGTTGGAAACCGTGTTTTGGGCGCAATGATCACCACGGGACTTTCCCGGGTAGTATTTACGACAAACTTTGACAGTGTCGTGGAAAAAGCAGTCGCCGACGTCGGTGCTCAATCACTTTCTGCCTATCATCTAGAAGGCTCGCATGTTGCCAACCAAGCACTTAATAACGAAGAATTCCCAATATACTGTAAGCTTCATGGTGACTTCCGATATGATAGCTTAAAAAATTTATCTGTTGACCTGGCAACCCAAAATATTGATCTTTCAAAATGTCTTGAAAATTCGGCTAACCGTTTTGGCTTCATAGTTACAGGTTATAGCGGTCGCGATCAAAGCATTATGGATATATTTTACACCGCACTTGAATCTAACAACCCATTTCCTCACGGACTATTTTGGACCGGCATAAAAGGTTCAGAAGAACCACCTGCAGTAAAAAATTTACTTGAGAAGGCACGAGAGAAGGGTGTAAATGCACAGTATGTACCAATCGAGACCTTTGATTCCTTTTTGTTAAGAGTTTGGCGAAATATTGACAGTAAGTCAGAGGCAATGAATGCGAAGGTTCAAAAAACACAGTTTTCTTCGGTTCATATACCTTTACCACACGCTGGAACGGGTAAACCGATACTTCGTCTTAACGCACTTCCCATTATTTCTGCAACCAAACAATGCCTAGAACTTACATTTAAGAAACCAAAGACCTGGGGTGACCTTCATCAAGCGAGAAATAATTCTCATGGCCGCTTGATATTAACAAAATCGGAATCTATCTGGTGTTGGGGGGCACGTGAAAATATAAAAACAATATTTGGGGAAGACCTTTTGTCAATTCAGACATGTGAGTTACCAACAGAGATCGGGGCGCCTGAGAACCTTCATGTAAAAGGTTTCATTGAAGAGGCTATTTGTTCTGCCTTGGTACAAGGAAAACCACTTCTTACGAGATCTACACGATCATCAGCATTTTTAATTGTTGATTCTCACGCGGATGATAAATCGGGGCTTGATCCGTTGTTTGAAATTGTTGGAAAAGAATCGGGGCCGATTTCAGGCCTATTCTCACCGATAACTAATGATCATCCGAATCCTGAGAAAGTCTCATGGGCTGAGGCGGTGCGAGTTTCTATTGAACTAAAGGATGGAAAACCCTGGTTACTACTCGATCCAGATATTTGGATTTGGCCACCTCACGCCCGTAAAAGTGCAGTTGGCTTTATGGATAGTAGGCGAAGTGATCGACTTAACGATATGTACAATTCTATTCTTGATGCTTGGGTTCGTGTAATTTTGGGCACAGATAAGCGGAATGCTGAAGTTGATGTGACAACTTTTGATGAAGGGGAAGGTGAGGAAAACCCTACTTTCCGCATTGGTAGTCGAACAGGTTTTTCACAGAGGTTAATGTAATGACAGCCTTTGACAGTGAACTTGGTGGTTATATAAATCTACCCGAACCTAACTTAATGTTTGCAAGAAATGGCATTCACAAACATCCGCTTCTGGGGCTTATAGAAAATGGGCCTTATGGCTTAAACTTTGGTGCACCTAGTTGTTTGAGAGTTGCATTATTAGCACCACGAGGCGATATGGCAAAACTCACAAGTTTGGTCAATGAACTTAAGGTATCTGCCAAGCCGAGAGAAGCTAAAAACTATTATCCTGAGTATCCAGGATTCAACAAAGTATTCAGGATTCCAATTTTAGATCAAGAAGATCGATTAAAAATTGAATTTCCTGATCAATTGGAATCATTTGCGAAACAAAAATCTAAACTAGATTTAGCTAGAGGTCTATTTCAATGTATTTCTCGGTTAAAGATGCAGCGGAGTAGCTTCGATGTTGCATTTATCTTTCTACCGGAAAGCTGGGCGGCATGCTTTGAAGGTGAAAATTTTAATTTTCATGACTATCTCAAGGCATATTGTGCACCTGCGGATATACCTATTCAGATTATTAGACAATCAACCCTTGTTAGAAGCTGCCGTGCAAACGTAATGTGGGGGTTGAGTGTCGCACTTTATTCTAAAGCGGGTGGCGTGCCATGGAAGCTCACAGGTTTAAACAATGATGAAGCGTTTATCGGTATCAGTTATGCGATGAAAACTGACGGAAAAACAGGGAATTTATATAGCACATGTTGTAGCCAGATATTTGATCCGGATGGTACCGGCTTCCAATTTGTTGCTTACGATGCAAAAGAATTCACACAGGACAGACAAAAAAACCCATATCTTTCTTATTATGAAATGCAATCTGTTCTATCACGTAGTCTTGAAATTTATCAAAGAGGTCACTTTGGGCGAGCACCAAAAAAGATAACAATTCATAAGAATACGCCGTTCAAAGAGGAAGAGATACTGGGGGCATTAGATAGCTTTCGGGATGGCACCGAGGTGGAATTGGTGCAAATTGTAAAAGGTGTTAACTGGAAGGGCGTTAGATTCAACTTGAAAACACCACCACAGCCCTTCAATTATCCTGTAGAACGAGGGACCTATTTACCCATTGATGTTAATGAAGCTTTGCTTTGGACTCAGGGTAGCGTTCAAGGTGTTCATGTTGATAACCCTAGATACAATGTTTACAAAGAAGGTGTTCTTAAGCCGACCCCATCACCTATTTTGCTGAGGAGGTACACTGGTTCAGGTGGCTGGCACGAGACTTGTTCAGGAATACTGGGGCTTACAAAAATGGATTGGAATAATAATACACTCTACAAGAAGCTACCGGTAACGCTCGTATATTCAAAGGCTTTTGCCGAGATAATTCAACAGAATCCTAACATGGTTGACACAATCTATGATTTTCGAAGCTTTATGTGAAGTTCATAAAATATCAATGTATCAATGTATCAATGTATCAATGTATCAATGTATCAATGGGGCCAGACTCGATTGATTTGTGACCCCATTGATTTGTATCTTTGTAGCGTCTTTACTTCAGGATCGAGCCAGCCGCTTTAAGAAATCTTCACGCGACCCAGCATTAATCCAGCCAGTGGCGATCGTCTTGCTGAGTTTGTTATTCACTCGGCCGCGATGAATGTGAGAGGGAGAGGCCGGAAAGATCACCAATTTGCCCCGCTCAGCCTCTTCGTGATGCTGCTGCCAGTGAAATTCCGTGCCGGCCTCTTCTACAGAATTGCAGTAGAGGACCCAAGCCAGCACGCGATGCCTTGGCTCGGTAGCTTCGTCGCTAATCGTCCAGTCGCAGTGCCACTGCCGGAAGCCCTCACCGGGAGCGTAACGCTGCAGGTTGAACACCGGCATCACAAACAACTCTTGCTCCGGGCAAACATCGCGGAACAGAGGCCGCTCCTGCAGGTAGTGCTCTAGACCTGCTGTGACACCACGCACGATTACATCTGCAAGTGCGAATGCTTCGGGGTCAGAACGACTGAGTGCCACGAGGCTGATGTCTGTTGAGGTCTTGGCAGGCTCCGCGTCGTTGCCGCCGGAGCCGAAAGCCACGCCTGGCCGCTGTAGATCTTTGCGCCGATCAAAAAAATCCATGACACCATCAGCAACAGCCTCGTAGCCAGCATTGTGGTAGCGGTCGATCAGATCCATGCGGGAGAGTCCGAAGTTGTGGATAGGAACTTGTTTTCAGCCAGCAGCTGCACTGGAGCCGTCAGTGGCAAAAGGGCCACTATGCTTTGTTTCATGCCGTACCGAATGCTGTTAACGATCATTACTTTCGCCTTTCTCTGTCTGAAACTAGTGCTGATTATCTCACTATACTTTGCTTAGATTAAAGGGGTCTAGATTAAAAGGAAGTATCAATGGAGTCAGACTCGTTTGATTCATCATATTTTTGTCTTTTCAATCGTGTCTGAACCCATTGACCCCATTGATTTCAAATTCATAAAATTTAATGGCCTGTAGTGGAACGGTCAACCTGCGTGGTGGCATCCAGGACGATGTTCGTCTCGCTGGAGGGTATATAATGCATTTATAGAATGCCCTTCATTTTAAATGCTGATTATGTCGCCACTACCCATTTTATATTCCTTTCGCCGTTGTCCTTATGCAATCCGTGCCAGGCTTGCGCTACGGGTGAGTGGCAAACAGGTTGAGTTGCGTGAGGTGAAGCTGGCCAATAAACCAGCCGCTTTGTTGGCAAGCTCTGCCAAGGCTACTGTGCCGGTGTTGGTATTGCCGGATGGCACGGTGATTGATGAAAGCCGGGAGATCATGGAATGGGCGCTTAGGCAGCATGACCCGGAAAATTGGCTGCCGCAAGATCAACAGCTGATGCAGCAAATTAATGCGCTTATCGATATGAATGATGGCGAGTTTAAACAGCGCCTGGATCACTATAAATACGCTGATCGGTTCCCTGAGCAAGCAATGACGTTTTATCGCCGGCAGGCTGAGGGCTTTATCTCTGAATTAGAGTATCGACTTAAAACGGCTGATTATTTGTCTGCGGATAACTGCACCTTGGCGGACATGGCCATATTTCCGTTTGTCCGCCAATTTGCCCACGTAGATAAGGCATGGTTTGATCAAACTGGATACTCACATCTGCAGGCCTGGTTGCAGCGGTTGTTAACTAGCCCGTTGTTTTTAAGTGTGATGAGCAAATACCAGCCGTGGCAGCCGGGGGATAAGTCGATATTGTTTTAGGTTGAAGCTTGAGCTGGGAATGGCAAGTGGCCAGCCAGGGTGGGCACAACAAAGCACGTTTCCACCCTACAAATACTATAATTGGTCTGCCTCTTAGTTTAAGCGGGTAGTTTGTTTTATTCATATTTATGGCTTAATTATCGGTAGATATGACGAACCAAAATCTAAATTTTGGGACAGAATTGCTTCGCGATTTTCGAAGCAGACTATAGCTTGGCAATGTTTCTGTTTCGGATTATCGACAAGGTTATATAATGTGATTTCTTTCATGGGAGTTGTTTTAAACCAATGTTTCTCTTCAAAATACTATTTGTCCTTGCCGCACTGATTCTGTATTCGTTTTTTGCCAAGGCCTGTCTCAAGCTGCTCAATATACAGGCCACTATTCAGGCCATTGCTACTTTTGTTATTTCAGGTTTTATAGCAGGCGTGGTCACTCTCTTCGTTTACGGGGCTATGTTGGCTGAGCAGCAGGGCCATCTTGGTGAGGAGCCACAGATTTTCAGCATGTTTTCGGTGTCGGTGTTAATTGCGGTTTTGGTGAGTGTGGTGGCCGTTAAAATTTCCTCTGCTAGTCGACGCGCTTGATGCTGATAAGCCCAATAATACGTATATTTTGATAGGCTAAGTTGATGGCTGCGAAACATATCAAAATTCTGTTCACGACTATCTTTGTTATCGTCATCGGGCTGATTGCCACTCAGGCCTTGGATGAGCGTGGCCAGCAATATACTGACGATGCCTTAAAACGTTCTCTGCTGACCTTTGGTGTGGCGCGGGCTTTAAATGGAGTGATCTCGGTGGCCCAGGGCACTGAGATTGCGTTACAACCTGCTGGGGTGGGGCTGACCTTTACCCCCGGCCAGATTCTTGATCCGATCAACGATTTAGTTGAACGTTTTTCCTGGGTCATGCTGATGAGTAGCGCCTCAATAGGTATTCAGAAGACGCTGTTAGTGATCAGTGCCTGGTCCTGGTTTTCTGGCATCACCTTGGTTGTTATTTGCTGTACGGTGGCCATGTTATGGCTACCACAGACACAAAACCATCCCGCTAGCCGGTTTATGCTTAAGCTGGCGCTATTGGCCCTGGTGTTGCGGCTTTCGGTGCCCTGTATCGCGATTGGCAGTGAGTGGGTGTATCAAGGCTTTCTGGCGCCGCAATATAATGAGGCGACAGCCCAGCTTCAGAATACGGCTGAGAATATCGGTCAGATCAATCAAAAGACTCTGGAAAGTGGGCCAGAAAGCAAGCCTTCAGATTCTATCTGGGACAGCGCTACCCAATTCTACAATTCGGCCACTCAACGCATCGATATTGACGCCCAGCTAGCGCAGTATAAAATGGCTGCCGCCGAGGCCAGCGAATACCTAGTTGACCTGATTGTGGTGTTTATCTTTCAAACAGTTTTGCTACCGATGGTGTTTCTTGGGGGCTTATACCTTTTGCTTAAAAGCCTGCTCAGAACAAAGTTTATATAACCATGTATATAGGTTTTGGGTACTACACGGCAGTGATCGGAGTTCAGACGGCAGTAAATATACTGCTAAAAAGCAGGTGTTATAATCTATTTTTTGAAAATGTAGGGTAAGGGTAACTTTAGGTTATTGGTTGCCTAAAGCAGGGTGGGTCATGGGGTTTCAATATTATATTTGCATCTTATTTGTTTCATTATTTTGCGTAAACGAAATTGCATCTGCGTCTGGTGATTATAGAAATTCTTCGCAATCTTTACTGCCGTATGCTGAAAATGACTTTCATAAAGGTTTTGAACCAAGCAATAACCGGATACTCATTAAATATAAAACGAAAAAGTCACCAAGGAATATTCGTTCCTTAACCAAAAAACATAAGATTAATCATGTTAGAGCACTCGATTCTGCCACTGGCTGGCATGTGGTTTCCGTTCCGGAACAATCCGAATTCAAGTCAACTTTAGCTCGATTGAAACAAAATCCTGGTGTGGCATTTGCAGAACCAGACTACGAAATTTATCTACACTCGCTGCCAAATGATGAATTATATGATCAGCAATGGTCATTTGATGATTCAAATATCCCGGATAGTACTGGTAATAGCATCAATGCACCTGCTGCTTGGGACCAAACACTAGCTGACTCTTCCGTTGTGATTGCAGTCATTGATACTGGTATAGATTATCGTCATGAAGACCTAATAAATTCAATTTGGATAAACCCTGGTGAGATTGCTGATAATGGTGTAGACGATGATGGTAATGGCTATATAGATGATATTTATGGCATTGATTCAGCCGCTAATGATTCTAATCCAATGGATATTCAAGGGCACGGTACGCATGTTTCGGGAATCATTGGTGCTGAATCAAACAATGGCAAAGGAATAGCTGGAGTTACTTGGGGTACAAAAATTCTATCCTGCAAAGTGTTTTCAAAGGATCGTGGTAGATTGAAAGGCTTTGTTTCAGATGCGGTTGAGTGTTTGGATTATATTTATAACCTAAAAGTAAATCGTGGCATTAATATCATTGCATCTAATAATTCTTGGGGATGGGTTGGGCGGCCTTCTTTTGCGTTAAAAGAAGCAATTGAACGGCAAATGGAGGCCGGTATTTTATTTGTTACTTCTGCTGGAAACTGGTGGGCTGATACTGATTCATTAGCAGCATATCCATCTGTTTACGGTATTCCAAATATCCTGTCTGTCGGTGCTACTGATGCCGACGGCGAATTAGCCAGTTTTTCTAACTATGGCCCCAGATCAGTTCATATCGTCGCGCCCGGTGTATCCATATTGAGTACTTATCCTGGAAAAGAGCTTGAAGAAGACCCAGAAACTAACCCCTTTCAAAGCCATTATTTTAATGATGTCGAGGAATCCCAAGACGGCTGGACTAGGGAAGGTAGTTGGGGATTGTCATCAACTAAAAGCCTAAGTCCTGACAACTCTTGGAGTGATAGTCCAGATGAAGAGTATAAAGATGATGTTGATGCCAGTCTTGAGTCACCAGTTATAGATTTGAGCACTGCCAACGGTCAGGAATTGTACCTGGCTTTTTTTGCAACCTATGAAATTGAATCCGGCTTTGATTATTTAGACGTAGAAGTGTCTGATGATGGAGGTAAAAGCTGGATTAACCTCGGTAGTTTGACCGGGTTTCAGAATGACTGGAAGTTGAGCTATTTCCCCATTCCAAATGATATGTATTCCGACAATTTCAAGATGCGTTTTCGGTTTGTCTCTGATGATTATGTCACATTTGGTGGGGTCTACATTGATAATATTGGAGTTGGCGTTGCACCAGATGGATTAGATTTGTCATCTAACACCTATAGGGAGTTAGGTGGTACGTCGATGGCTGCGCCGCATGTTTCAGGTGTGGCAGCCTTATTAAAATCTCAGTCACCCAGTCGTGATTGGATAGAGATAAAAAATCTGATAATTGCAGGCGGAAAGCCGATTGAGTCTCTCTCGGAAAAATCAATATCTGGCAGACTATTGCGGGCAGCAGATACTGACGGCTTAGGTGCATTGACGTGTGAAGGGCAGAATGTCTATGCATTGATAAACCCTAAAGGTGATGACTTTACGATAGCGAGTGGAACTAAAATTAATGTTGAAATATTAAACATCGAGTGTGCAGCTTCTCTATATAATATTTTGTTAGATATTAAGGATTCAGAAGAAAGAGTGCTACTGAAGGATGATGGAAATGACGGTGATGCCGTTGCTGGTGATGGTGTGTTTTCCGCATCATTAGATGGAAGCTTAGGTGCTTCCTACGAAATTGAGGTTGATTCCGAAGTTTCTATCAAAATGAAACATGTTCCAGGTTATTTTCTCGCCTCTGAAACCCAGGCAGCGTTTGTGAGTATTGGTAATACGAATTCAATTGATTTTGACGCTCTAGAAACAGGGCTGGCCAGTTTCGATTTGCCTTTTAATATTAATTTTCGTGATGATCCAGAAGGCCTCAAACGTATAGCTGTTTCTAACAACGGTTATGTGATTTTGTATAACGAGGGTGATGAAGCTTGGGAAACCCCGGTCGCGGAGTTGAATGAGTTATTACCTAAATACCTTCCTGTAGAGCCACTTTCCAATTTAATTGCTCCTTTTTGGGATAATCTTTATTTAAGCAGCGGTGGTGTGTACTGGGCTGTGGAAGGTGAATCACCAAATCGAAAGTTGATTATTGAGTGGAACAATATGGCCAGTTTTTCCCAGGGAGGAAGCTATACATTTCAACTACATTTTTTCGAATCACGCTCGGATATTGAATTTTGGTATCAGAATATCGAAAACTTTATTGAGACAACCCATTCAGGCAGATATACCGCCATAGGTGTGCAGGCTGCTAATAATCATGGACAAACCTATAGTTTTTCTTCTTCAGTTCAGAATGATTCAAATGTTTTGATTTGGAAGCTTCGTGATTCCCTCTCAGATGAGGAACAAGACACAACCGCACCTGACGAAAATCCTGAAATAATCGTTGCGCCATCCTCGGCAAAAGGGGAATCAGGTTCTGGTGGTGGAGCTATGGATATGATTTTTTGTTTGCTTGTGATTCTATATTTCAGTGCTGTGATGCGTATACGTAAATATTAGCTAGCTATTTATGGCTGCTGAGTTACGTTATCTTCAGCACATCCTTGCCCCCCATGTATTTTCTGACCAGTGTCGATAAATATCAAAAATGAAATTCTCCCCCTCCTGGTTTTTTGCCTCTATTTTTTTGTAACTGATTGATTTTTATGGTGTATAATTTCCTTGATTTATTATTTTCCTACACCTTCCTTTCACGTAAAATCTCCATGTTGTATTTTGCAATGTTATCCCTCAGGAGCTCGTAATAATGATTAAGCGTTTTCTTTCTATTCCACTGGCGGTGGTGCTGGCTGGCGGGTTTGCCTTGATAAGCGGTTGTTCTGACCCCGCAGCGACACCTCAGCTAATGGGTGGTGTGACGAAGCTTGTTCGGACCGATGTTGTGGTGGGTGAGGGTGCTGAGGCAATGGCTGGCAAGAAGGTCTCGGTGCACTATACCGGCTGGCTTTACAATGAGGCATCCGCCGATAAAAGGGGCGCTAAATTTGATAGCTCGCGTGATCGTGGTCAGCCATTTGAGTTTCCATTGGGCGCGGGGCAAGTGATTAAAGGCTGGGATCAAGGCGTGGCTGGGATGAAGGTCGGTGGTCAGCGTACCTTAACTATTCCGCCAGAGCTTGGTTATGGCTCACGTGGCGCGGGTGGCTCTATTCCGCCGAACGCTTCTCTGATTTTTGATGTTGAGCTGTTGGGTGTTCGTTAAGTAAGAAGGTTGAATTTTCTGCTTGCTTCACTTTAATTTTTTGGACGAGGCAAGCAGATTGTTGTTTCAAAAAAGAGATGTTTATAAATGAATAAAAGCGTTTTAACGAATTTGATTGCCATAGTTGTTTTGGCTTTAGGCTGGGGCCTGCACAACGATTTGATCATGATGGTGGGGCTGTTTGCTCTGTCGGGTGCCTTAACCAATTGGTTGGCTGTGCACATGCTGTTTGAAAAAGTCCCTGGCCTGGTGGGCTCTGGGGTGATTCCTGCGCGCTTTGAGGAGTTTAAGGCGGCTATTAAAACCTTGATGATGGAGCAGTTCTTTACCCAGGAGAATATTGATCGTTTTGTCTCCGGCGGTGCGGCTAAGTCCCACATGCAACTTGGCCCCGTCATTGAGAAGGTCGATTTTTCGCCTTCGTTTGATAAGTTGATTGAAGTCATTATGAACTCTTCGTTTGGCGGTATGCTGGGAATGATGGGTGGCGCTGAGGCTTTAACACCTTTAAAAGAGCCCTTTATTGCTGGTATGAAGACATCGATTATCGAAATCTCTGAAAAAGATTCATTTAATCAGCTGTTGCAAGAAGAGATTGATCAACCTGAAGTGATGGCCGATATTCGTGCCAAGGTTGCTGAGATTATTGATGCCCGCTTAGAAGAACTGACGCCACAATTGGTGAAAGAGATGGTTCAGCAGATGATTAAACAACACCTTGGCTGGTTGGTGGTTTGGGGGGGTGTGTTTGGTGGTCTGATCGGGCTATTGTCTGCGCTGATTGTTTTATAAATGGCTATTCAAATCCCTGATCAACTTGACCCTGCCTGGAAAGCACATTTTGAACATGAGTTTTCACAGGCTTACATGCTTAAGTTACGTGAGTATCTGGCGGCTGAAGTGAATAGCGGGGCGGTGATTTACCCACCAGCCGATCAATGGTTTAACGCCTTTTTATATACCCCCTTTAATGACATCAAGGTTGTGATTGTCGGGCAAGACCCTTATCACGGTGAAGGCCAGGCCCACGGTTTGAGTTTTAGCGTGCCTGATGGCATCAAAATTCCGCCTTCGTTGCGTAATATCTATAAAGAACTCAGTCGTGATTTGGGGATGAATATTCCCATGTCTGGCAATTTAGAGGTCTGGGCTAAACAAGGTGTGCTGTTATTAAATGCTTCGTTAACCGTGCGGGCCGCAGAGGCCAATAGTCATAGCAAGCAGGGCTGGTTGAAGTTTACCAATGCTTGCATCAGGCATATTAATGAACACAAACAAGGGGTGGTGTTTTTAGCCTGGGGCCGTTTTGCCCATGATGTCTGTTCTGTGGTTGATATCACTAAACATTGCGTCATCAAGACCTCACACCCAAGCCCATTAGGTGCCACCAAAACAGGTAAGGATTTTAGCGCCTTTATGGGGTCAGGTTGTTTTTCATTGGCCAACGAGTATCTAAAAAAGCAGGGCAAACAGCCTGTTGATTGGTCGTTAGACGGGAGTTCATCTTTTGAATAAAAAACTAGCCAAGTTTCTTGAATCTGATAAGCGCCCTGAGGGCACGATGAGCCTGCCTGAGGTGTATGGCTTTTTGTTTACCGTGTGTTGTTCACCTGAGCCGGTTGATACGGCTGAGTGGATTGGTGTGGTGTTTAATGGTGAAGATCCCGCCTACAAGAGTGATGAGAAGAAGACCAAGATCGAGGCCGCCTTGTTAGAGGTGTTTGCCGAGGTAGATGCGCAGCTGCAGACAGATGAACCACAGCTGCCGGAATGGATTGAGGTGTTACAGCCAGCAGAGGAAAACTTTGGCGATGAGGCCTTGCTGGCCTTTTGGGCGGATGGTTTTTTTGACGGAGTAGACTGGCTGGAAGATGTCTGGAACAGCAGCCTGGATGAGGAGGGCAAGCAGGTCTGGGACACAGCGGTTAAGACCTTGGCCTATTTTTCTCATCGTGATGCTGCACGAGAGTTAAGCGATAAGGTTGGCGATACTTTAATTTCGAAACACAAACTGGCTGAAACCCGTTTGGCTGGTTTGGCAAATGCGATGGCAACCTATGCACGTATGGGGCGTACCTTGGCTCTGGGATTTGCTAATACTCGGCCCCATGTGCGTGAAATTAAGCTTGGTCGTAATGATCTGTGTTTTTGTGGTAGTGGCAAGAAATACAAAAAATGTTGCATGAACCTATAACGATAACAACGGCGGCAGAGTACAACGATCTTTGTTATGAAAAAACTAATAAGCGAATGGCAGCCCTCAGATTCTGCATTAGACTTGATCAGGCTCAATGGCGTCACAGATGAACAAATAGATAAATCTGTTGAGTATTTAAAAGGCCATGCTGATTTGAACAGCATTGACGATGTTGATGGTTATGATAACTGGGATGCATTTTTTATTATGTTTTGCATTAAGGCCAAACCAAATCAGTGATTAATGATTGGGAATTTAACCAGGGAAGAGTCTATTGATTGTCATTGCTTATTGGCCTTGGCTGCTGCCGCAAGGCCTCGCCAGCAGGTGGGGGATAGCAGGAAGGTGATCATGACCGCGATGATGGTCAAGGGAATCAGCCGTAGCTGACCACGGCTTTCTGCCTGCAGAGTTGGTTGTGAAAAATCCGGGTCTACTTGCAGATCAAATCGAGGCGAACGATCTGTCATGATAAGCGCCGGTGCCAGTGTGCCAAATAGTCGGCCGGTATCGGCTGGGTTATCCAGGCCGAAAGTCAGATGCAGATATAGTTGGCGAACGTGCAGTTGTCGCCACATGCTCTGTGTCAGCCTTAATAGGCTGGTGGACATGCCTGGGCTACGCATGAAGGCCATGGTTGCTCTGAATTTCCCTCTACCTGCTTGCGCTTGCTTACGGCGTGATTGTTTTGCTTCTGTTTTTTTTGACTTAGCTTTTTTGGCTGGTTGGTCCAATTCTTTGGACAACAGGCCATACGCCCAGGCGATGGATAATCGCAGGCGAAAGCTGTCATCTTTTTTTAGGCGAAAGCCGACATCAAATGGCATCGCCAAGAGGGTGAGTATGCCAAGCATGAACCCGGCAAAAATTAAGAGCATGGGGCGTGTTTGCTTTCTGCCTTGGTTTCACCTTTACAGGGCGTGTGGCTTTCCATGCATTTGCCGACGACTTCAGCAATCTTTTCAAAGGCGGTGGCTGTGCCGCTGACGATCGGTTCTAACCGCACACCGTCTTTATTAACGATGATGATTGCCACCGGTTTGATGCCACCCCCACCGCCGGTACTAGCACCGGTGCCTTCGCCTTTCATTGGCTCATCACCTTTGCCGCTGCCACCCCCGGCACCATAACCAAAGCCGATGCTCACTAATGGGATGAGGGTGTTGCCGTCGATGGTGATGGGTTCGCCAATAACCGTTTTGCTGCTTAATAGCTGTTCGACTTCTGCAAGTGCTGTTTTTAAAAGTGATTCAACGTTTTCCATAACGCCTCCTTAGTGGCTCCTGCCGTGGTGAGTATTATTTTTATATCTATAGTCTAGGACAAATTTTTATTAAGGCTAGGCTGAAACTACTGAACATGTGATCGCAATAGAAACCAAAGACCAACAATAAAAACTATCGCGCCAATCATGTTTAATAGGGCAGTGAGTTTGTGATGCCCGAAGCTTAGATTAGTCCTATCTACTGGCTGCTTAGCCTTATCAGCGGGAAACGTCTCTCTCACCTGCCAAACAAGATCATCATCAACTCATGTGCCTGTTTAGTTCACAAACACCCATTGAAGGTCTGGGGCTTTACTGATATTCGGTTTTTAAAAATTTAGAAAACAACGAGTCTATAACTTATCAACGAATTATTTTAGTTATAACTTACTGATAAATAAGTATGTTTCAAATTTTGTGTAAATTTATGTTAATTTATTGAGAATATTTCGTTTCTTGATAGTCCAATTCTGGCTGCACAGGATCACAACTAATCAGTAGCTGATAGTTCTGGCCGAACTGAGAACTTCAAATGATTCAGTTTGAATATTTAGAATTTATAAAATTTACACAAGGTGTTTTATGAATAGGTTGAGTTGGATTGTAATTTCCATATTTATGCTCATGAGCACTGGTTGTGCAACTTCGTCTATGTATCCAATTGGCGAGGACTTTTCAAGCGACAACGTCAGCAAAATTGAAAAAGGAAAAACGACAAAAGATGACATCGTTAAAATGTTTGGTATGCCATTCGCGAAAACTGTATCTACAGTTTCTGATAACGATGAAATATGGATGTATGTGTATATTACCGAAACAGAAAGAGATCAAAGCGATGTTATAACGATGGAGCTTGAAAGTGATGTTGTGACAACCGGGGTTACTAAAGCAGATCAGAATACATTTGATCCTCTATTAAATGATGGAATTATTTCAGAAATCGTCATTGAAACTGCAGAGTCTGAAAGTGAAGTTGTGTCGACGGAGCTTGCTAACGAAAATCAGAATACATTTGATATTCTTTTGAAGAATGGAATTATTTCAGAAAGCGTTATTGAAACTATTGAGCCTGAAAGTGAGGTTGTGTCGACGGAGCTTGCTAACGAAAATCAGAATACATTTGATATTCTTTTGAAGAATGGAATTATTTCAGGAAGCGTCATAGAAACTGCAGAGCCTGAAAGTGAGGTCGTGTCGACGGAACTTGCCAGCGAAAATCAGAATACGTTTGATGTCTTTTTGGAGAATGAAATTGTTTCAACTGAGGTTACGACGAAGAAGGTTAAAAGCAGGGGAAATAAGAAGACGCTTGATGTTCTTATGAAAAGAGGCGTTGTGTCAGGCTTTACATTCATAGATGGGCCTGAGCCATTTATAGAAGATCCAACCGAAAGCGAATTGAGTCTAATGAGAGCCAAGTAATTCTTCACTTTATTGTTTTATCTCGGTGTTATTTCTGTAGGTTCTGTGGTGCTTGTACTTAATTGAAATAGTCAGGATATGGTCTATAGTTTGGATAGGTGGCAATAAGGCACCGACAAAGGAGGTACACAATGGAAATTACATCATTTTGGGTAATTTTGGCGATGTGTCTCGCACCAATCCTGTTAGGCTATTTGGCCGTTGAGCTTGATGAACACGATTCATATAGCGGCGGTTGGCACAAAAAACACATCAAGTAGACTCTGCTAAATGCAGGGTCGGGCTCTGGGCTAGATACACCCAGAGCCTCGTCTAATACCTTTTGACTGTTCCTCTGCAACAATTGTTTTCAGGCTACCGTTAGTTCATTAGCTTTACAAAAACAATCAATCGTTTACGGAGAAGATTATGTTATTAAATCAAATATCTAGTGGCCATATGGTAGAAGTCTCGAACCTTGTTGATCTGATTAACCTTAACTGCGATGAAGTTGTGGGTCGTTATCAGGAAGGTGAAGAGGCCCAAGATCCTATGGCGTTCAATAAATCTGACTTAATCTTTCTGTCAGGTGAGCAACTGCCACGTTGTTGGACAGACCCGCATTATCGAGATGGTGAGTTAACGAGATAATAACGTGGGTAGTCATATGCCCTCCAGTTTTGGATGATGACGCTGGGATTAGTGCTTCGTTCGTGGGGCCTTTAGCTTCCACGTACTCTACGTAAGTCGGTACAATAGTCTTATTTTTACCCAAGCAAGCATCATCATGGCACGTATTCAACGCGATTATCCTAACAATGGCTTTTACGGCATTGGCATTATGCACGGCAAGCATGACCATAATATTGGCACCCTTTGGCGTTCGGCTTACATCATGGGGGCTTCATTTATTTTTACGCTAGGCAGGGCTTATAAACAGCAAACAAGTGATGTGGTAAATGCCTGGACACGAATTCCGCTTTATCATTACGAGACCATTGATGATCTTAAGAAACATCTGCCTTATAGTACGCGCTTGATTGCTGTGGAGCTTGATGAGCAATCGGTCCCCTTGCAAACATTTGAGCATCCGGAGCGGGCTATTTATATCCTGGGCAATGAGAAAAATGGTTTGCCTGAACCGGTCTTGGCTGCCTGTCACGATATTGTTCAATTACCAGGTTCGTATAGCCTGAATGTGGCTGTTGCCGGCAGTATTGTGCTTTATGACCGAGTCGCCAAAACCGAACGTGCTTTGCCTGGGTAATTTATCCCTAAGTAATAGACACGCCAAGCTCAAACTGAAATAGCCGAAACGGGTTATTCACTGGCAGCAGAATTATTTTGAGATGATTCTGGTGTTATTTTTTCTGATGACCCCAGCTCTTGCGCCAGACGAAAACCGCTAATGCTGCTCTTTATGTTTGCGGTTGACCAATATCGTTTTGAGCTGCGCAGCATTGATGGAATGTCTGCCCAGGAGCCACCACGGAGAACGCGTTTTTCACAGTCGCCATTGGCCGATGCCTTGCCTGAGAGTGATGCGCCCTGGTAGTTGAAATTCCAGCAGTCCTGAGTCCATTCCTGGATATTGCCATGCATGTCGTGAATGCCAAAATCATTGGCCTCGTACGAGGCGACCGGTGCGGTCTGCTTGATGTGACCATCTGAGGGCCAGCCGTATTCCTCGCTGCCATTGGCGTGCAGGGCGCTGGGTTTATCACCCCAGCTGTATTTCGTTACATGCCCGGCACGGGCGACATATTCCCATTCGGCTTCTGTTGGTAGGCGGAAATTATCGCCGGTTTCTTGGGATAACCATTCGGCGTAGGCGACGGCGTCATGCCAATTTACATTGATGACAGGTCGGTTACCGCGTCCCCAGCCGTCATCGTCAGGTCTTGTACGCTCGGTAACATCTGCAAAGATGTCATATTGTTCAAAAGTGACTTCAGTTTTCTTCAGTGCAAAGGAGGAAATGATTACCTTATGTACCGGTTGTTCGTTAATATCACCACCACCGTTTAAGTCTCCCATACGAAAATCACCGAGTGGTATTTTGATCATTTCATTTTTGATCTCGGCGATGATTTGTTGACGATTTTTTGCTGCAATGGCTTCTTGTGCCTCAGGGCCGGTGAGTAGGTTGTGATAGGCCAGAGTAGATTTTTTATAATTAGAAAGTGCCAGTACTAGTCGGCCTGTATCTCTTTCTATATTTGCCTGGCCGAGCAGGGTGTTTGCATTGCTCTCAATGTCTAAAGCCCCCAGTTCGTGTTTTCGTTTAAAGTCTAACCATTCATCTTGTTTGCTCAGAGCCTCGTTATTGGCAAGATACATTGGCTTGGTTTTATCAAGGTTAGCGAGCAGAGTCTGGTAGCCTTGTTTGATTTTCTTCAATTCTGGAAGGGCTGTCTGATATTGTTTTTGTTCTATAAACAGATCGGCCTGGGCTTTTTTATGTTGCAGATTGATGAGCCTGTTGTCATGAGTGATGACTCGTTGGCTTAAATCATAAATAGCCTGTTGTTCAGTCAGTTTGATATTGGCTGCCCCATAGCCAACTTCACCAATCAGTTTTTGTGCTTCATTTGAGGCTGCGTCCAGGTTTTTCTTAAAATCAGCTTCTTTTTTATTGAGGCGGGCGATCAGTTTGCTGATCTCTTTTTCTAGTAATGATATTTGAACGTGTGGTTCGACGGCTTGTTTTTCTTGTGGTTGAGCCAGTTCTAGTTGAGGCTCTGGTATTTGATCAATAGCTGGTTCAGGTTCAGAAATTGATGGTTGAGGATCAGGACTGTTTTGGATGATAAATACGCTGGTACTTGTTACCACTAAAATAATTATCGCCAGCACAAGCGATTTATTTTTCCCAGTTTTGTCTTTGGGGGTGGTTGAGCCTAATTCATAGGAAACCTTGCTATCAGGCTGCAGAGACTTATCAGATGAAATGCTAACCGGTATAGAATCTTCTACGTTGGCGCTATCGTGCGTTTGTTGCTGTTCTTGTTCTTGCAGCCTCTGTTCTTCTAGCTGTTGTTCTTCTAGCCGCTGCTGCTCTTCCTGTTTCTGCTGTTCCTGCAGTCGTTGTTCTTCCTGACGCTGCTGCTCTTCCTGTTTCTGCAGTCGTTGTTCTTTCAGCCGCTGCTGTTCTTCCTGTTTCTGCTGTTCCTGCAGTCGTTGCTCTTTCAGCCGCTGCTGTTCTTCGCGTTTTTGTTGTTCTTGCGGTGAAGCAGCAGCATCAATCTCTGCTTGTAAGGCTTGTTTGGTTTGAATGATACTTTTATTCTGAGCTAGGAATTTGATTTTTTCTGCATTGCTAGCTGTTTCAAGGTTGAACTCTTGCAAACGCTGTTCCTCAGCAAGAACTGAGGCAAACTGTTGCTCTGGCGTTAGATTGTCCTTTGTTAGTTGCTGTGAAGAGGCTGCTTTAATCTCTGCTTGCAAGGCTTCTTTGGCTTGAATGAGTCTTTTAAGCTGGGCTAGATATTCTAATTTATCTATATTGCTAGCTGTTTCAAGATTGACCCTTTGTAAACGCTGTTCTTTAGTGAGAACTGAGGCTAACTGTTGCTCTGGTGTTCGCTTGTTATGTGTTTGTTGCTGTGAAGAGGCTGCATCAATCTCGGCGTTCAGGGCCTGCTTGGTTTGAATTAAACTTTTGAGCTGAGCCTGATATTTGAGTTTCTCTGTATTACTTGCCGTTCCAAGGTCGAATTCTTGCAAACGTTGTTCCTCAGTGAAAACTAAGGCTAAACGTTCTTCTGGGGTTAGCTTGTCGGGTTCGTGTGTTTGTTGCTCTGAAGGGGCCGCGCCAATCTTTGATTTTAGTGCCTGTTTGGTTTGAATTATATTTTTAAGCTGAGCCTGATATTTAGACTTCTCTGCTATGTCAGAGGTTTTAAGCCAGCATTTTTGCAAACGCTGTTCCTCAATGAGGACTGAGGCCAATTGTTCTTCTGGTGTTGAGCTATCGTTTAATTCAAACAATGGTGGTTCCTGCTGCCCCATTTTCTACTTATACCTGCTCAATGTATTTTTACTCGCCCAAGAGGCTTTCTCATGTTGGGGTTTAGTGTATCAAAAGCTTAACGTTTTTATCACTTAGTTGGCGCCAGGGATGATGAGATATCGCTGATTTTATTGTCAATAAATTTGGCGGCTAAATGATCAACGAAGCCCCAGCCAATGATGGGGTAGTGTGATCATGCAACTACTCAAGCGTTTCAAGCTGTTCATTAACATAGTTGCCTGATAGCACAAGTGCTGGGCTGGGACCTCATGATTTGGGATAGCCTCTGCTGACGATAAAAATATTAATAAACAATGTTAGTGATATTCTTTAAAGTTTATTTAATTCAATACGTTAAGTGGTATATCTAAATTGAATTGTCGTTTTGTGCGCGTCGCCTGTCCAGTACATCTTAAATTGCTATTTTTCAAACTACTGTAATAATATACAGTATGACTAACCAAACAAAGCCCTGGCCTCGCGCCATCATATTAGCTGATATGAATGCATTTTTTGCTTCTATTGAGCAGCTTGACCAGCCTGAGTGGCGCAGCCGTCCTGTGGCTGTTACCAATGGCCGCCAAGGTACTTGCATCATCACCTGCTCGTATGAGGCCAGAGCCAGGGGGATAAAGACCGGTATGCGCCTAAGAGAAGCGCATCAGTTATGTCCTGACTTGATCCAGGCGCCTTCCCGCCCTCAGCGCTATGCCGGCATTTCCACCGCGATCATGGCGGCCTTAGGGACGATTACGCCAGACATAGAGGTGTTTTCTGTTGATGAGGCTTTTCTTGATGTGACGCAATGCCAGCAATTGTGGGGGCCGCCTGCGGTGATTGCCCAACTGGTCAAAAATACAATCTATGAGACTTCGGGGCTGCATTGTTCTGTTGGCCTGAGTGGCGATAAGACCACAGCAAAATACGCTGCCAAGCTTAACAAACCGAACGGCCTGACTGTGATCCCGCCATGGCAGGCACAAGCAATGCTGCGGAATGTGCCCGTGACCGAACTCTGCGGCATTGGCACAGGCATCGGTCGCTTTCTAGCTGAGCGCGGTGTCCATGTCTGCGGTGATATGCAGCAGCTGCCGGTGAGTGAATTAGGCAAGCGTTTTGGCAATGTCGGTAGACGCATCTGGTATATGTGCCAGGGTAAAGACCCCAGTCCGGTTGAGGTGAATATTGCAGCACCGAAGTCTGTCGGTCATGGCAAGGTTGTGCCGCCGGCAACCACAGACAAAGAGGCATTGCTGACCTATCTGTTGCACATGAGCGAAAAGGTGGCCAGCCGGATGAGGCGACATCAATTGCAAGCCAGTCAGTTTTTCATAGGTTTGAGAGCAAACGCTGGTTGGCTGGGTGGCAAGCAAAAACTGGCTGACCCGACACAAGATAGTCAGGCCATCATGGGCTTGTGTCAGCAGGTGATAAATCGAGACTGGCAAGGTGAAGGCATTTTTCAGGTACAGGTAACAGCCCTTAACCCCACTGACCTCAATCAACAGCTGTCACTGTTTGATAACAGCAATGACGATCGCGATAGGGTTAACCAGGTAATGGATCATATTAATGAACGTTTTGGCGAGTTCAGCCTGATGCCAGGGCGCTTAATCAACCGTTCGGAAATGCCCAATGTCATCTCACCGGCATGGAAGCCCAGCGGTCATAGAAAGACCATATAGCCATGTGTGGCGGCGTCTATTACCAGGATAAAGGACAGGATGTGCGGATCTATTTCCCCAACCCCAAGGCCATGCTGCCCGTCAACACCAGGCAAAATAATATCGTGTTATTGCCATGGGGAAGACGTAAAGAGCAAACAGGAAAACTTCCACTAGGCGGATGGGCAAGACTGGATTCAATTTATTCTGGTCGCTGGGATCGATGGTTTCCCAAGCCTGTTAAATTGCCAATAAAAAGTTTTATGGAAAAAGATATCGTCGGCAAGAGCCACTGGTTTGATATCGGTAGCGGCCAGTGCATCCAGGGCCTGGTAGCACGTGACGGTTACGAGCAGCGTGTCTACGTGGTCACCATTACCCCAGAATTGGTCGATGCTGTGCATGATCGATGGCCAAGAATTTTGATGAACTGTGGTGATTTGTTGTGAATGGCCAGGTTTAGTCATTTTATGAAATATTCCAGACAGTTCTGATTCTTTCATTTCATAGGCGCTGAATCCAAGCATATCAATCATGTCGAGTTTTTAAGTTCAAAGGCAAACGGCTCAACTGTTAGTGAAAAAAATCAATTATTTTTATAAGGTATCAAACGCTAATACACTAATATAGACTGCCTGAATGACCGTTGCAGATTGGTTTGTTTATGCCGTTTGATGATTCGCATAAAAAATGCTTTATCTCATAAGCGAGCAGCTGTTGCCGGCTTTTCACTTGAGTGGTTAATCGTTTTTGCCTTAATTGTGATTTTTAGCTTCGTTTCACGCAGCGGGGTGTTAACCACAGCGGCGCTGCAGTGGTGGACCGATCAGGCCTGGACTGGACCGTCGCAGCGATGGCGACTGGAATTAAATGTTTCTCTGTTGCCTTATCCAACAGTGGCAATGAACGACGTGCCTGGAGCTTGGTTGGCCTGTTTCAGTTGGTTTTGCGGCATGCTGGTTTGGGATTATCACTAACTGGTGGTTGGTGAGATCACGCCATTCCCGGCATTGTCTGATATTGGTTTTCTGGCCTTTGCGCCGTTGTTTATGGTTGCCTTTGTCGTTGTCAGAAAACAAAGCCAAAGTCATTCATTTACCCTGATACAAATTAGTAAATCCTTGCCAGCAGTATTATCATAGGCCACCTGATTGTACTGCTTGAACCTATCAAGCAGATGGATGCCTCATCTTTGTATATCTCCACAGCTATCGCCTATCCGGTGCTGTATATGACAACCTTTCTATATGCGGTGATCTGTTTCTGGCACTGTCAGGCGAAATCCATTTATTTTGATTTAGGTTGTGTTGTATCCCCAAATTGAGGCAACACTAAAACAAAAAATCTTTTTGTTTTCTACTATGCCTTTAATTGCAAATTCTTCACTGCCATTGGTTCGTTGAATAGGTCGTGACAAAGGCCGCTGTTTATTGCTGATCACACTGGCGACTTGTGGTGCCATATTGTTATTTGTTCGCCTAACGACGATAGCAATTTCACCATTGTTTAATTCCACGAATGTGCCAGGAGGGTAAACGCCCATATGTTTAATAAGCAAGAGGGCTAATTTTTCGTCATATTCTTTACCGCGTTCAAGAAAGAGTGTTTTAAGTGCGGAGGATGAGATGATTTGTTCCTGGTAATTACGCGGAGAAACCATTGCTGTGTAACAATCTGCCAGGGCTAGAATTTTTGCGCCACGATGTATTTCATTTGCATTGAGTTTGTTTGGATAGCCTTTGCCATTGGCGCGTTCATGATGTTGAGCAACAATTGTGAGTATGGTTTTGTCATCCATGCCACATGATTCTAAAATTTGTTTACTCTTAATAGGGTGAGCATTTATTTGTTCTTTCTGCTCCTGACTTAATGCTCCAGCTTGGGAGTGTAGGTCTTTTTGTAGGTCATGCATTCCAATATTGCAAATAAGGCTGGCACTAACAATTGCCTTTGTCTCTTCTATTGGTAAGTTTGAAACTTGGCAAAGTGCATGGCTCAGGGCTGCGATATGGATTGGGTGGATAGCTGTGTATGCATGGCCATGTAAAAGGTGTACAGCGCCCAGCGCGGCATCTGGAGCTTTTTCACATGTCGTAATAATATCGTTGCTGATAAGGTCAATATTAGCGGTACAATCCTTGCCTTGTGTTAGACCAAATAAGGCCCGCCTCAGACGAAATGAGCAGTTTTCAATTGTTTCAAAGGGATTAAATTTACCTGTAGACATCTTTAATTATTGGTTAAATCCAAGTTGTGTTGTGCAGGTTTATTTGCATCTTCAGTTTGATATAGACACCTTTCAATACCCGGCTGTTGTGACTTAGGCTGATTCATAGCCCCAAATAGTCGCAAGGCTGAAGCTGAATTTCTTTTTATTTTCAACTATCCCCTTAATAGAAAATTCTTTACGCTTGTTGTCGCGCTGAATTGGGCGGGAATAAGGCAGTTGCTTGATGCTGATAACACTTGAAACCTGTGGTGCCATGTTGTTTGCTGTGCGTCTTACGACAAGGCCGACTTCACCGTTAGCTAGTTTTACGTAAGTGCCCGGTGGGAAGATGCCCATATACTTGATTAGCTGAATGGCTAGCTGTTCGTCATACTCCTTGCCGCGTTCCAGGAATAGGGTTTTGAGCGCGGCAGATGTGTCAACAGTATCACGGTAGATTCGTGGTGAAACCATTGCACTGTAGCAATCTGCCAGTGCCAATATTTTTGCGCCCTGTTTTATTTCACCTGCCTTTAGCTTGTTTGGGTAACCGCCACCATGAGCGCGCTCATGATGCTGTAAGACAAGTTCGAGCATGGCCTCATCTTTGATGCCGGTTTCCCTTAGAATTCTTACGCTCTCATCCGGGTGTGCTGCGATCTGATCTTTTTGCGCCTGGCTTAATGGATCTGCTTGCTCATGCAGAACTTCCTGTAGTTCGAGCATGCCGATATTGCTGACCAGGCAGGCGCTGATTATTCTGTGTGTTTCTTCGTCGGAAAGATTACTAACACGGCATAAGGCATGACACAGTGCTGCCACATGAATAGGGTGGATGGTTGTGTAGGTATGACCATGCAGCAAATGGACGGCACCAAGCGCTGCATCGGGGTCCTTGTCGCAGGCCATCATGATGCTTTTGGTGATAAGGTTGAGGTTGGCCGAGCAGTCTTTATTCTGTGTCAGGTTATATAAGGTTCTACCCAGCCTGAAGGTGCAGTTTTCAATGATTTCAAATGGGTTAAATGGGCCTTGAGCGAGTTCTAGTTCTTCAGAAAACTTTGTGGATTTTGTGTGTACGTGTTCCTGTGTTTCTTTTTGATACAAGCCGCGCTCTAAGAGCTGGTCATGTACTCTGGTTGAGGTTACAATTGCGCCTTTCTTGAGAAGTAGTTTTCCTTCTTTATCGATTACGTTCCAGGGCAGGGGGTCACCGACAGCAACATCGTTTTTGGTGATCCTGTAGGCTTTCATGTAGTTAACCTCTAAAGTCTTCCTTAATAACACATTAATATTCGGATATTGGCCATAAACCTTTAGGCTTTGTTGTTGCTCGTGTTGTTCCT
>Ga0316204_10002853_pt1 | contig 37195 bp, 39 predicted proteins | sample 6monrhotite_MG_2_FD_205661 | JGI IMG/M metagenome (GOLD analysis project Ga0316204, IMG submission 205661) | Microbial mat bacterial communities from mineral coupon in-situ incubated in ocean water Damariscotta River, Maine, United States -... | ecosystem: Environmental > Aquatic > Marine >... | reverse complement strand
ATTAATAATATAAAAGGGGTTTGAAAATTGGATATAAAGTAGTATTTTTGCACGCTCTTGGCATGGTGCCGAGAGAGTTGAATTATTATTTTAAACGATTTTACATGAATCATTACGAAACTGTTTTCATCTTAAATCCCGTTTTATCTGAAGAGCAGATAAAGGAGACAGTGAAGAAATACGAAGATTTTCTTGTTTCTAGAGGTGCAAAGATGGTAGCCAAAGAGGACTGGGGGCTAAAAAAATTAGCTTATCCTATCCAACACAAAAAAAGTGGTTTTTACCACTTATTCGAACACTCAGCTGAAAATGGGGAATCCATTAACGGTTTGGAAGTTGAATTCGGAAGAGATGAACGCATCATGCGTAATCTTACCGTAAAACTTGACAAGCATGCAATTTCTTGGGCAGAGCGAAGAAGAGCCCGTAACAACAAAAAAGCGTAAGGTATGGCATCTATAGAACAACAAGCAAAAGGAAAGAAAGACGGAGAGATCAGATATCTTACTCCATTGAACATTGAGACTACAAAAGCAAAGAAATATTGCATGTTCAAGAAGTCTGGAATTAAGTATGTAGACTACAAAGATCCTGATTTTTTAATGCGATTTATTAACGAGCAAGGGAAAATTTTACCTCGCCGTCTTACAGGAACTTCTTTGAAGTACCAACGTAAGGTAGCTGTAGCTGTAAAAAGAGCACGTCATTTGGCTTTAATGCCATACGTAGCCGATTTGTTAAAATAAAACAAGATTAGATATGGAACTTATATTAAAGAACGACGTTGAGAATCTTGGTTTTACAGACGATTTAGTAACTGTAAAAAACGGATACGGAAGAAATTTCTTAATCCCCAATGGACACGCTGTATTAGCAACTCCTTCTGCTAAGAAAGTATTGGCAGAAACGTTGAAGCAACGTGGCTACAAGGAAAAGAAAATAATTGAGGATGCTCAAAAAGAAGCAGATAAATTAAACGGATTAGAAGTGAAAATTACTGCTAAGACCGGAGAAGGTGATAAGTTATTCGGATCGGTGTCCAATGCTAACTTAGCAGAGGCCTTAGAGAAAGAAGGTGTCACTTTAGATAAGAAATTCATCACAGTTGCTGGTGGAACGATCAAAAGAACTGGAAAGTACGATGCGAAACTTCGTTTTCATAGAGAAGTAGTTTCAGACTTTTCTTTTGATGTTGTTGCTGAAGCAAAGTAATTTCTACTGAAATAGATTTAGAAACACCTTCAGCAATGAGGGTGTTTTTTAGTTTAAGTCGAATCCTACCAAAGCATATGAAATACATCCGACTCACAAAAGAGCAATTGGAAGAGCTCCACCAAGAGTTTATAAATTTTTTGGCGACACAGTCCATTACGGGAAAGGAATGGCAGCAAATCAAGCAAACGCAACCTAAAGTGGCAGAGCAGGAGCTTGATGTTTTTAGCGACCTGATCTGGGAAGGGGCGTTGGATCGTGCAAAATACCTTCTAAATAGTTCTCCCCAGCAATTATTTATGTTCAAAATGGAGCAAGATCAAATCAAACTTATTCTTGTGAAGACAACTGCTCCCATGGATTTGACCACAGCAGATGGTTTGACATGGCTTCAAACAAATATCCTATCGAATCACGTGGAACTATTTACCGCGGCAAAGGAGTATTCTGAAGATAGAAACAAAGACATTTTTGAATTGATACAGCAAGGAGCCGAAATTTCAGAAGGCACCCTATTTGAAACTATTTCTGGCCAGATTTCTTAGGCAAGGAAACTACATAAAATAATTTATTCGTATCGCAAACTTTCGATAGGGTCCAAGCGAGCTGCTTTTGCTGCCGGATAAATTCCGGAAATCAACGCTACAATAAAACTCATAATGACTGCCCAAAACATAGCTGTCCATGGAATTTGAAATTCTACTTCGAACACAGCAGCCATAATATAACCAACGCCAATTCCTAGAAGGATTCCTAAAACACATCCAAATTGTCCAATCACAATAGCTTCCATAAAGAATTGTGTCGAAATGGTAGAACGTTTGGCTCCAATGGCCTTTCGGATACCGATCTCTCGCGTACGTTGAGAAACCGTAACCAACATAATATTCATTAAGGCAATGGAGGATCCCAAGATGGTGATAATGCTAATAATCCATGCTGAAATTCGTAAGAACGAAGTCACATCTCCAATAATGCTAATTAAATCGTCACTTCGTTGAATTCCAAAATTATTTTCTTCCAAAGGTTCTAGCTTACGCACGTTTCGGAACACACGAATGGCTTCTTCCTGAGCGCTATTTATCATTTCATTTTCATCAACCTTCGTGCTAATGGTATAATTAATATTAGGAGCCGTGTAAATACCTCTCGCTACTTTTATGGGAATGACCACTTTCAAGTCTTGATTGTTTCCGAAAGAAGACCCCTTCGATTCTAACACACCAATGACTTTAAATTTCACGCCTCGAATGCTAATTGTTTTGTCGATAGGATTGTCTATGGCAAACAAGCTTTTCTGGAAATCGGATCCAATCACACATACTTTGGAGTTGTTTTCAATATCAAAGGAAGAAAGCCCTCTACCCAATTCTATCTTACTACCCGTATTGAGTAAGTAGTGCTCGTTTGCCCCATATACCTGAACATCTGGATCCGTTTTTTCGTTTTCGTACTTGACTTCTGCATTGCTTGTACAGCGAAATGATACGGATGTTTGTGTATACGGATACTCGTATTTCTCTAAAAACCCACGGACATTGTCGTACGAAATGATTGGATTAATTTTTTCCCGTTCCCCACTACCGCCGGTTTGTATGCTCAACTCATACCGCTGTATATTAAAGGTGTTGGATCCCATGGTGTCAAAGTTGCCACCAAAGTTACTTTCCATAGCGTCTACACCACTGAGGGTTCCCACCAAAGCCATGATGCCTAAACTAATGATCACTACGGTCAGAATAGTCTTTAACAGTTGTGTTTTAATGGAATTTAGTGCGATTCGCACATTTTCTCTAAAGAGTCCGAACATCGTTTTTTAGCTGGTGTTTTTTCATTAGACTGTTTTCTCCCCGGAAAGTTACCAAATATTTGAATTTCATGGGTCATTTCTTTGGACTGCTTCTGAAATAACTTTCGCCTCAGAGTTATAGCTCCCTAATTTCGCTAGGAAAAGCATGATAAACTTCTGTAAAATGCGAAGGTTTTCACAGAGAAATTAAGATATTTGTAAGATCGTTCTAATTGTTGCGAACGACAAAACTCTTAAAACTGAAAAGTCTTGGCTCAAAAACCTTCCATCCCAAAAGGAACCCGCGATTTCTCTGCTGCTGAAGTGGAAAAGCGAAACTACATCATGAAGACCATGAAACAGTGCTTCGCGTCTTATGGGTTCCAACCTATCGAAACGCCAAGTTTTGAGAAAAGTGAAACCCTGATGGGAAAATATGGAGAGGAAGGGGACCGACTCATTTTTAAAATATTGAATAGCGGTGATTACCTGCGGAAGGCAGATGATGCGCTTATTGCTGAAAAGAATAGTCTAAAATTGACTCCTAAGATTTCAGAAAAAGCTTTGCGCTATGACCTTACAGTGCCTTTTGCCAGATATGTAGTGCAACACCGAAATGATATTACCTTTCCCTTCAAACGGTATCAAATACAGCCAGTATGGCGCGCTGATAATCCACAGCATGGCCGATTTAGAGAGTTTTACCAGTGTGATGCCGATGTAGTAGGAAGTACTTCCCTTTGGCAAGAAGTGGAGCTGGTACAATTGTACGATGCAGTTTTTTCAGCACTAAAACTGGAAGGAGTCACCATTAAAATGAACAACCGCAAAATCTTAAGTGGTCTTGCTGAAGTGATTGGAGAGGCAGACAAGCTCATCGATTTCACTGTGGCTTTGGATAAACTGGACAAGATTGGCGAAGATGGTGTCAAAACAGAAATGCGTTCCAAAGGAATTTCAGATAAGGCCATCGAAATGCTACAACCGCTATTTACCGTTTCGGGGAATGCTTCAGAAAAATTGACCTTGTTGAGCGAATTGTTGTCAACTTCGGAATTAGGCATGAAAGGGATCACCGAATTAAAATTTATTGTAGACGCTGTTTCAGAATTAAAATTGAAATCGGCAACACTAGAAATTGACGTCACCTTAGCCCGTGGTTTAAATTACTATACTGGTGCCATCTTTGAAGTGGCCGCACCTGAAGGTGTGAAGATGGGAAGCATTGGCGGCGGTGGTCGTTATGACGATCTAACAGGAATCTTCGGTATGAAAGACGTGAGTGGCGTCGGGATTTCATTTGGTTTGGACCGTATTAATATCGTGCTGGACGAACTCGGATTGTTTCCAGAAACCGTTGCGGTGAATACAAAAGTGTTATTTATCAATTTTGGCGAAGCCGAAGCCATGTACGCTATGAAAGCTATTTCCGCGCTACGAAATCAAGGTATTGCTGCCGAATTGTATCCAGATGCCACCAAAATGGGCAAGCAGATGGGCTATGCAGACAAACGCAATATTCCGTTCACGGTTTTGGCAGGGAGTAGTGAGATGCAGACGCAAACCTATACACTTAAAAACATGCAAAGTGGCGCTCAGGATACCCTTTCACTAGAAAAATTAACGGAGCAACTGCGATAACTGCTAGTTGATTCCAGGTATGGTGAGCCCTCCTTCACCCGTGTTGATACCCCATTTCAGTCCTAAGAGTGATACGGTGTCGTCTCCACTTTTAAAGTTTTTACCGAAGCCTCCTGTTAATACAATGGAGCCGCTCACTTGATAGCGTACGGTTCCAATGGAGCGATATTCGTCCGTATCTCCTTCTCGAGACAAGTACTCGTAGCCAATCGATAATTTATTTAATTCTATCTCTAGTTTTCCACCAACATCATAGGATTCGGTATTGAACAACTGATTTTCAGCATTAATATTCAACCCGTCTTTTAGATAACGAGCTACCGCATAAATATGAATATAGTTGTTGTTATTGTTTGCGAAGCCAAGGGCTAAATCGCTAGAAAGCCAAGCGCCATAACGCCCAAGGGTGTCGCTAAAATCTGAATTGTTATTGTTGAGTAAAGTGCTGTAAGCAACAGCCAAATCAACCGTAAGCAGCGGTTTGATGTTAACGGCACTATTTAATTCGTCATAGACTCGCTTGAAATCGGCAGAAGTAGCGAGTTGTGTAATATCAGCCTCTGGGTCGTTTGCAAAATCCTTCATAAACTGATCGTAGTTTTTGTATTTGGAAATTACATTTTTAATGTCTTGTTTCCGTAGCATTTTAATTACTGTGGTTCTTGCCCCTACAGAAATAAAGTTCTGAGGAGTTTGAAACACTTCGAAGGTGTCATCCATATACGCAAAAGAGACTGAGGCACGTTTAAAGATATCACCAAATACATTTTGTGAATAATAGCCATCAAGGCTTTCGTTGGAGGCGTCAGACTTTTTAAGATTATGAAAGGTCAAAAAGTTCATGCCTTTCGGATTGGTATACCAAAACGGGACGATTTCCGCAGCAAAATTCTTTGGGATGCCGTCCGTGTTTCCTCCACCTAAGCCATTTAGCACTTGAAGCGATAGCGCCTTAATGCTGGCCGGTGTATACACGGTGGAAGGCGCAATGTCCATAAGTACAAAGGCCGGTGAACTAGGCGGTGCTAAGTTATCCAGTTGTGTTTGTGTATTCCCTTGGGACCATAGTGCAAATGGAGCGCAAAGGAGAATGAGAAGTAATGTTGGTCGCATGATGGTGGGTTTATGTTAAACTGATAACGCTTATAAATTGTGCTACTTGAACAGGGCTAAATATGGAATTCAATTCGAAATCAAATTCGGCCGGACTCGGAGTACCTCCAGATAATTGTAGCTGATAGCTGCGCTTGGCTTGTTCCACGGCTAAATTGAAGGTATTCTCGTCTGGCATTCCACTTGGAAATGTAAGTATGGTACGCACTTTTATGGTTCTTCCTTTAACCGTTTCTCCTTCGTTAATTTGCCTCCAACCAGGATTGTCCGTGTTGGAAAAAGAATTACTCTTTGGTGGCGCTAGAAACTTGCCGTCATTGGATGGGTCGTTTAAGAAAAATGCCGTTACGGCATGACCAGGAGTACTAATGGACACCTTCAATTTTATGGGTTTATTGTTCCCTACTTGATATGAACTCATATTGGATTGTTTTATGGTTACTGCTAATTTATCGATTTATTTTGGTGTTCAGACTACGTGTTTTTACGGATATTTGTAGTTTAGAAGTATATTGTCTCTACTTTATTATTATCGTCAATTGAATGCCCTCTAGAATTCTACTGTTTTTTGTAATCCTTTTTTTCATGAGTCCCGTCGCCGGTCAGCAAACAGTGACTCCTGATACCACGGCCATTATTTCTTACCTAGATCAGATCATTATCAAAGCCAACATTGATACGCAAACGGATATGTATAAGGTGAATACAGAAGGTGAGACCGACTTTCAATTGGCCGCTAATAATCGGTATCGACTGTTTTTATCCTTAGACTATGAACTCTTAGGGCTCAGTGTTGGGATTTCACCTAAACTTTTACTAGGAAACGGTGACGATGATTTACGTGGAAAATCGTCCTTCACAGATGTTGCTTTTCGCTTTTTTATGAAGAATTGGACGCAAGAACTTCAGCACAAGAAAGTAGAAGGATATTATGTGGAAAATACAGGGGCTTTTATTCCTGATTGGCTGGAAGGTACCGATCCGTATTTGCAATTCAATGACCTAAAAACAAGCTTTTGGGGAGGATCAACATCCTATGTTTTAAACCCTGAATTCTCCTTGCGAAACGTGGTTTACAATACCGAATGGCAACGGAAAAGTGCCGGAAGCTTGATTCCTACCTTGCGCTATGGGTTCTCGAGAATCACGGCAACGCTGGAGGGTGGCATGGCGTCTGAAGATAGCTATGATATTCAATTTTCTCCAGACTATTATTATACTTGGGTACTGCATGAGAATTGGTTCGTAGCACCGTTTATTTCGCCTGGCGCTGGAATTCGATTTTCAAAAGAACGCCAAGAAGGGGATGCAATTGTTGAAAATAACGTGTATTGGCCCTTGAGTTTGGATGGCGGATTGCAGGTGGGATATAGCTCAGAACATATTATATTTGGAGTGGTCGCCAATTTTGAAACCTACTGGTATAATGAAGACGAGCGCACTAATATTGAGAACGATCAATTTTTTGCGAAGCTCTATTTTGGCTATCGTTTTGAACCTCCCAAAGCGGTGAAGAAACCTTTTAACTGGTTGAACAAGCAATTAGGACTATGAGTTTTTGGAAGACAGCCATCATCTTTTGTTTGCAGCTATTTCTGAGAGTTTGGCAATGGTTTGTTTGAAAGAATTTTTGTGAGTACAAGTAATAGTGAATAATTACGTATTTTTAAACAACTAACCAATCATTTCGTTCATGAAGTCATTCTGTTCTTTTATCCTACTTTGTTCCATCTGCTTTTCGGTGCAGGGTCAAAATGCCACGGCAGCGAATAGTAACTATGCCGACTTAGTCACATTATTCAAAGAATGGCGCGCTTTCGAAAAGCCACCGATGGCCAATGGAGCTCCCGATTATACCGCTGCAACCTTCACGAAACGAATGCCTGCTTTTAAGGGGCTGCAACAACGATTACAAGCAATAGACACAACCAATTGGGCCATTCCAAACCAAGTAGATTGGATGGTAGTTTGGGCAGAAATGAACGGCTTCGACTTCAATCATCGAATATTAAAACCTTGGGAGCGAGATCCCGCTTTTTATAAAACCGTTTGGACTTACAAAAGTGACGTTCCGGCACACGAAGGACCTACGCATCATGCTACAACCGAATTGTGGACCTATTCTTTTCCATTGTCTAATAAGGAACGCGCAAGGCTGATTTCCGACTTGAAGGTAATAGCACCTTTCTGCGAACAGGCCAAGTTAAATCTGATTGGAAACGCCAAAGACCTCTGGGTTACGGGCATCAGAGATATTGCGCAGCAGGCTGTGGTTTTAAGTGAGCTGAAAAAGGAGCCTAGCATTGTTGGAGATGCCGCGTTAATGGCTACAATTAATGGCGCCATTGAGGCGACTACCAATTTTGTCACTTGGCTGAAAAAGGAAGCTGAAACGAAGACAGGCCCCTCGGGAATTGGAAAAGATAACTATACATGGTACTTACAAAACGTACACCTAGTGCCGCTTACCTGGGAGGATGAGGTGATGATTTTAGAACGGGAATTGGCAAGGGCCTGGACTTCCTTAAAATTAGAAGAACACCGTAACAGAAACTTGCCTGAATTAAAAGATGCAAGCTCACCAGCGGCCTATGATGCGATGGCGGAGAAAGCTGCAGTTAGTCTTCTTACTTTTTTGGAGAAACAAGATATCGTGACCGTAAAACCCTATTTTGAGCCTGCGCTTCGGGCGCATTTAGGGGCTTTTGTTCCGAAGGAAAAAAGAAATTTCTTTTTGATTGGTGAGCACTTGGACCCACGACCCTTGTATTCACATTTTTACCATTGGTTTGAATTGGCTAGAATGGAAAACGAACCCAATAAGAGCGAAATTAGAAGAGGGCCTTTGTTGTATAATATCTTTGACTCCCGAAATGAGGGTACGGCGACAGCAGTGGAAGAAATGTTTATGCAGGCCGGTTTGTATGATGATAGCCCACGTACCAAAGAGATTGTTTATATCATGATTGCTCAACGCGCAGCCAGAGGATTAGGTTCTTTATATGCGCATGCCAATCAAATGACCATGGAAGAAGCAGGAGGGATCCATTCGGAATGGACACCGCGTGGTTGGATGAAGACCGAAAAGGAACTACTCATTTTTGAGCAGCACCTGTATTTGCGTCAGCCGGGCTATGGAACAAGTTATATTACAGGGAAATACCTATTGGAAAACGCAATGGCAGCCTATGCCAAAGCGCAAGAGTCGCAAAACAAGCCCTTTGTTTTAAAAGAGTTTTTTGATACTTTGAATAGCATTGGGAATATTCCCATTTCATTAGGACATTGGCAAATGACAGGCTCGGACACCCACCTCAACGAAATTAAAGGGAACAACTAATAAAACCATCAAAGATGAACAAGACAGTCAGAAATATTTTAGCAGTCATTGCAGGGCTCCTAATAGGAGGACTAGTCAACAATGGAATTATTATGATTAGTGGCACGATTATTCCTCCGCCAGAAGGAGCCGATAACACCACCATGGAAGGCCTGAAAGCTGCCATGCGCTTTTTTGAAGCAAAACATTTTATCTTTCCATTTCTAGCGCACGCGATGGGAACTTTAATTGGCGCCTTTGTTGCCGCTTTTATTGCGGTGACTCATAAATTCAAGTTCGCGATGATTGTAGGATTCTTTTTTCTAATCGGTGGTATCATTATGGTCATACTATTGCCTTCGCCTACTTGGTTTTCTATTTTAGATATCGTAGGGGCGTATCTGCCGATGGCATGGCTTGGAGGTAAATTTGCCACACGAAAATTATAAATAAGATACTTGTTTCCGCTAGATAATTTATTTTGAAACGATTTAATAAAACACCGCTACTTACTTTTCTCGCACTGGCATTCTTGGCGATGAGTCCGCTTTGGAGTCAAACGTCATCAGAGTTAGATGATCGGGTACTCTATAAAATAGTAGATGTAAATAAGGAAATCATTGAATTTCACTACAAGGACCAAAACGATGCCTTGATTAACACCTTGGGGCAATTGGATGCGGAACTGAAAGAAGATGGAAAGGAGTTATTGTTTGGTATGAATGGCGGTATGTTTCACCCAGATTACTCCCCAGTTGGCTTGTATATTGAAGATTTTTCTGAAATAAATCGAATCAATAATTCAACGGGTAAGGCCAACTTTAACCTAAGACCGAATGGCGTATTTTCAATATATAGTGATCAAACGGCTATGATTTGCACTACCAGTACTTTTGCATCTGATCCATCCATTCGTTTTGCTACTCAATCGGGGCCTATGTTGCTCATCGATGGGGCGTTTCACCCAGCGTTCAATAAAGGTTCCAAAAATGTCAATATCCGTAATGGAGTAGGGGTGCTACCCAATGGGAATGTGGTACTTGCTATGTCTACTACTTTTATTAACTTCTATGATTTCGCACTGTTCTTTAAGAGCTTGGGCTGCAAAAATGCGTTGTATTTGGATGGTGCGGTGTCTCAAGTGTTTTATCCTGAAGCAGACTGGGTGCAGACCAATCGGAAGTTTGGTGTGCTCATTAGTGTACATAAAAAAGATTCCGAAGAAAAGAAAAATAAGTAATTTGATGTCCAAAACTCATGATGTTCAAGTGCTTTTCAAGGAGAAGGAAATTGATTTTCCTCACGGGTACTATTTTCGAGTGAGTGCTGTTCATGCATTGAAGCAAATAGTCGCGCCAGACATTGCTGAGGTCAATCTAAATACCCATCCGCCGTCATTGGTGTATCAGAAAGAGGAAGTCGTTTTTATTCCTCCGGAAGTAAAAGAAGAACTGAAGGAGTTTGCTACTCGAAATGAAATTCCTATTCGCGACCGACACGACATTTGGGAGGATTTGTGTCGCCCTTATTTGGATACTGAATTTGACCCAGCAGACGAGGCAGCATGGGATCAAGTGCTCATTGAAAATGGCATATCAGCATTAGAAATGAAGGAAATTCGAAAAAAAATTAAGAAGACGATGTGGCGTAATGCAATTGTCTGGGAATGGCAATACCTCGGACTTTTTGATTATTTGGCTTGGACTCATTTGACCAAGAAAAAATACGAATGGGCCATGGAAATAGCGCTGCGCAACTTTTCTTAATATTGTTTACCAGCCTAAAAATAAAAAAGGTGACTCGTTTAAGAATCACCTTTTTACTTTTCCACACCATGCGACTTATTTCAAATCGAATCGATCTAAGTTCATTACTTTATTCCATGCAGCCACAAAATCGTTAACAAACTGGGCTTTGGAATCTTCGCAGGCATATACTTCGGCCACAGCTCTCAATTCGGTATTCGAACCGAATATTAAATCAGCACGAGTACCCGTCCACTTCAAATCTCCAGTGGCACGATTACGTCCTTCAAAAACTTGATCATCTTCCGAAGTCGCTTTCCAAGTAATTCCGAAGTCTAATAAATTCACAAAGAAATCATTCGTCAATGCTCCAGTTTGGTCTGTAAACACACCATGATTAGAGCCGTCTGAATTCGTTCCTAGCACACGCATCCCTCCAACCAACACCGTCATTTCGGGCGCCGTTAAGGTCATCAATTGCGCTTTATCCACTAACAATTCTTCTGCGGAAGCAGTTTGATCTGGTTTTAAATAATTTCTGAAGCCATCTGCAGCGGGCTCGAGTACTTCAAAAGATGCCACATCCGTTTGTGCTTGAGACGAATCGCCTCGTCCAGGAGTAAAAGGTACGCTTACTGTGTGGCCCGCATTTTTCGCTGCTTGTTCTACTCCGGCACATCCACCTAAGACGATGAGGTCTGCCATAGAAACTTGTTTGTCTCCAGATTGTCCTGCATTGAATTCTTTCTGAATACGTGTTAAAGTATCTAAGACTGAAGCTAATTCAGCAGGCTTATTAGCCGCCCAATTCTTTTGAGGAGCTAATCGAAGACGACCTCCATTCGCTCCACCGCGCATGTCGGACCCACGGAATGTCGAAGCCGAGGCCCATGCTGTTGAAACTAATTGGCTCACGGTTAATCCAGAAGCAAGAATATTTGCTTTTAATGCTGAAACGTCCGCGTTGTCAATTAGCGTGTGATTCACAGTTGGAATGGGATCTTGCCATATTAGTTCTTCTTGAGGCACTTCTGGTCCTAAGTAGCGTGAGATAGGTCCCATGTCACGGTGCGTTAACTTATACCAAGCACGTGCAAATGCATCTGCAAACTCCTCGGGATTGGCATGGAAATGTCTTGAGATAGGCTCGTAGATAGGATCCATTTTCATGGCCATATCTGCCGTAGTCATCATCAAATCTTGTGTTTTTGAACTGTCATGGGCTTGAGGAGCCTTTTGAGCCTGAGAAGCCGCCGTCGGTTTCCACTGATTGGCTCCAGCGGGGCTTTTAGTCAATTCCCATTCGTAACCGAATAAAGCGTCAAAATACCCATTATCCCATACCGTCGGGTTTGGGGTCCAAGCACCTTCAACTCCACTGGTAATGGTATAATCCCCGTGTCCAGTACCAAAGGTGTTTTTCCAACCTAAGCTCTGTTCTTCGATTCCAGCGCCAGCAGGCTCTCTACCTACATATTTGTCTGGGTCTCCGGCACCATGGGCTTTTCCAAAGGTGTGCCCACCAGCCACTAAGGCTACTGTTTCTTCATCGTTCATCGCCATACGCCCAAAGGTTTCACGAATATCCACTGCGGAAGCTAATGGGTCTGGGTTGCCATTGGGACCTTCAGGGTTGACATAAATTAATCCCATTTGAACTGCCCCTAAGGGGTTCTCTAGATCACGATCTCCTGTGTAACGCTTATCTCCTAACCATTCGGTTTCAGAGCCCCAGTAAATGTCTTCTTCAGGTTCCCAAATATCAGCACGTCCACCAGCAAAACCGAAGGTGTCAAAGCCCATGGATTCCAGTGCACAGTTTCCTGCTAGTACCATCAAATCTGCCCAAGAAAGTTTTTTACCGTATTTTTTCTTAACCGGCCATAGTAAAAGGCGCGCTTTGTCTAAGTTACCATTGTCTGGCCAACTATTGAGGGGCGCAAAACGCTGTGTTCCCGAACCAGCACCACCACGTCCATCGTGGATTCGGTAAGTTCCTGCGCTATGCCATGCCATTCGGATAAAGAAGGGTCCGTAATGACCGTAATCTGCCGGCCACCAATCTTGGGAGTCCGTCATTAGTGTATAAAGGTCTTGTTTTACCGCTGCCAAGTCGAGTTTGCTAAATTCTTCCGCATAATCAAAATCGTTCCCCATGGGATCTGACTTTGAAGAATTTTGTCGTAGAATATTTAATTTCAATTGGTTTGGCCACCAATCGCGGTTGGAAGTTCCACCACCTGCCGTCTGCTTTTGAGCACCTCCTAAGAAAGGACATTTGCTCGCATCGCTGTCGTTTATGTCGTACATTTCGTTATTTTTTTAATTAGTAAATAGACCGTGTAGTCCTACAAAGCTACCGAAAACAATCGCTATTCCTATAAGTTTATTATATATTTAAGTGAAGTTGTTATCAATTATATTGATAGCTACTTTGCGAGTGAATTTGTTTTTTTCAGCAGTAAATAAATACAGTGCTTTAGGATAGTTAAAGTTACTGAAACTCTTTCAGACGACCAACGGAGTGGGACAAATTATGAATATGGTGAATTGGTCAAAGCGGCACCTGCTAGCGAGGACTTAAATCGCTCGATCAGGCTAGTTGTAAAGCCTATATAGATGCTGTCATGTTGCTGCGAATAGAGCACATATGTTACAAATTCGGTCATAAAAAATCCCTAGTGTTAACTGGGGATTTATTCGTAGCGAGAGGGGGGCACGATCCCCCGACCTCCGGGTTATGAATCCGACGCTCTAACCAACTGAGCTACCTCGCCATGTTCTAAATTTAGAAAACCAAAGCGATTTCCTAAAGTGCGTGCAAAGATAATAACAAAATAGAGGTGGGCAAACCTAACATCTATTTTTTTATGTGAAGTTTTTATACCCCTAGATGGTTCAAACACGCGCAGAGAGCCATATTACAATAACGGTCTAGTCTTCGTCTCTAAAGTTTCGATTGTATAGTAAAACTACATTCACGATCCAAATCACAAAAATAATCGCAGTGCCAATTGAATATCCAAGTATGAGTTCCATTAGCGCTTCGGTTTTAAGTAAATCATGAATCCTAAAATAGTAGGCGCCCAGAGCCCCAAAAATATAGCGTCTATTTTGTCTACTTTCAGAAATAAATATTCAGCCACAATAATGATGGATAACACGAGCAGAAGCATCACAATATTTATGGGTCCAATCTGTTTTATGAAATTTTTTATCATGAAGATGATGGTTGGTGATTCTATCTTTTGTCTAAATATCGGAAGAATAGATAAGAATCAAAAAGGTATTTGCACTTTCCTTTAATGAAGCTGAAATATGTTGTCAAAAACAAGAAAAATAAGTGCGCTTTCTTTTGAAGTAGGGAATTAATATCTATATTGCTCAAAAGCTAACAAACCAATACACCAATCAATGGACGACAAATTAAAATACGAAATGGAGTTTCCAATCAAAGCCTCACCCTCTCTTTTGTATCAATATATTTCCACTCCATCCGGCATGAGTGAATGGTATGCGGACAATGTAAATTCTAGAGGTGAGTTTTTTACCTTTATTTGGGAAGGTAGTGAGGAGGTCGCCAAGCTTCTAACAAAAAAGAATGGTGAACGTATTAAATTTCGCTGGGAAGAGGATGAAGACACTGATTACTATTTCGAGCTGCGCATTCAAGTAGATGAAATTACCAAGGACGTTTCATTAATGGTGACCGATTTTGCCGATGAAGATGAAATAGATGAAGGTAAAATGCTTTGGGAGAATATGGTATCGAACTTGAAACATATACTGGGATCAACCTGATACAACTATGGAGTTCAAATCGACATAAATTGAGCTCTCAAAAATCTAAATAAAGTATCTTTGCACCGTCTTCTAATAAAGACGGTTTTTTTATGATAAATAAGAATGGAATTTTGGAACCCGCCGCCACCGCCACTATCTCTCCTGAGAATAGGGGGCTGCATTATGGCGATGCTGTTTTTGAAACAATAAAAGTTTCGGCTGGAAAAGTATTCTTTTGGGAAGATCATTATTTCCGACTCATGGCCTCCATGCGAATCATGCGTATGGAAATTCCAATGAATTTCACCCTCGAATATCTGGAAGAACAAATTCATACAACCATTGCGGCACAAACTCAAAAAGCCGACGCATATCGCATTAAAATTTTGGTGTGGCGCAGTTGGGGCGGGAAGTATACACCCACAGTGAAAGATGTTGAATTTGTGATCTATTCCGAAGTATTAGAAAATCCATTTTACACGCTAAACGAAACTCCATACGAAGTAGAATTATTCAAAGATCACTATGTTAACTCTGGCTTGCTTTCTACCTTAAAAACGAACAATAAGGCTTTGCATGTTTTGGGAAGTATTTTTGCTGAAGAAAATGACTATCAGAATTGCTTGGTGCTCAATGAGAACAAACAGGTAATTGAAGCGCTCAATGGAAATCTGTTTTTGGTGAATGGTTATAAAATTAAGACACCTCCCTTAACTGATGGATGTCTGAATGGAATTCTCAGAAAACAGCTATTAGCGATCCTCGTGCAATTGCCAGATTATGTCGTGGAAGAAACTTCTATTTCGCCATTCGAGTTGCAAAAAGCAGATGAATTATTTATCACGAACACCATCGTAGGCATACAGCCAATTACCAAGTACCGTAAAAAAGAATACACAAATACGGTGGCAAAAGAACTACTCGCTAAATTAAATGTAAAAGCTAGATTGGGTTAATTGAAATTTGGATTTTCAGGAGCATTGGACCAGATCACATAATCGCCGCCTAATTCAAGCATTTTCTTCTTCCAGAAGTTATCACAGCAATGACCAATAATATTATTTTCAGCTTCATTGGGCGTCACTACCCAACTATTTTCTTCCAATTCGTTGTCCAATTGATCACTCGTCCAACCAGAATACCCTAAGAAAAACTGTATTTGATCTTCATCCAAACTGTTTTTTTGAAGCATGTCCAAAATAGTATTGAAGTCGCCCCCCCAATAAATACCACTAGAAATTTCAATGCTATCGGGAATTAAATCGGGTACCTTATGGATAAAGTATAAATTATCCTGCTCCACAGGACCACCGTTGTATACTTTTAAGCTGGAATTTACTTCAGGCAGGAAATCTTTCAATTGATATTCAAGCGGCTTATTCAGAATAAACCCCACTGAACCGTTATTGTTGTGCTCTGCCAATAAAACTACCGACCGGTTGAAGGAAACGTCCCCAATAATGGACGGTTCCGCTACTAACAGTGCTCCTTTGGTTGGTTTGATAGTAATCATTTGGTTTCGATTGTATTTTAAAACTAAGCATAATTTATTTGAAATCCAATTGTTTCTTAGAATTGCCGATGCATTGCATGGACAGCGCAAATCAATTAGTCTATTTTTTATTCGATTAAGACATAAAAAAAGCCCTACTAAAAGTAGGGCTTTATTATTTGTAAAGATTTAATGCGGCTTAGTTAACGCTGCTTGATAAATCTGAACCAGCTTTGAATTTCACTACGTTCTTAGCAGCAATTTTGATGGTTTTTCCAGTTTGTGGGTTTCTTCCTTCTCTTGCAGCTCGTTTAGAAACTGACCAAGATCCAAAACCAACTAAAGAAACTCTGTCTCCTTTTTTAAGAGACCCTTGTACATTTCCTAAGAAAGACTCTAATGCTTTTTTTGCAGCCGCTTTAGTGATTCCACTGTCTTCTGCCATTCCGTCGATTAAATCTGATTTGTTCATAGTTTATTACTTTTAAAATTAAATTGTTGGTTAAACTTATATATAATTGCTTTACAAATTTAATAGGATTATCCACCCACGCAAGTAATGACGGGCTAAATCCCCGTTTTTGTTGATAACTTGGGAGCTTTGTTAATAAAGCACATCATTTTTTACGAAATTTAACGGATTCAGTCATATCAAGGGTTTACACGAATTTGGCATCCTCATCAAATTTATAGCCATTTAGGAGGGCGGCGATTTCCATTTTTCGCTTCCCAGGAAGTTGGATTACCTTTAGGATAAGGTAGCCTCCCTTCACTGCTACTTTTAACTCTTTTTTTGTCGCAATTAGCTGTCCGTTACTTCTATCATGCTCCGATGACTCCATAGCACAATCAAAGATCTTGACCTTTACTTCTTCCTTATTATTATGTAATTGAGTCCAAGCGCTGGGGTAGGGTGACAATCCTCTTATAAATGCATCAATATCCTCTATCGGCAACGACCAATCGATGCGGGTATTCTCAGAAGTTAATTTTGGCGCTTCGTTAAATTCTTCTAATTTGGGTTGTGCTTTCGGGTGGGCTTCATTTTGTTCTATGAGTTGAACTGTGTTTAGTACCACTTGACTTCCTAGAACCATTAATTTGTCATATAAACTTCCTGCTGTTTCTTCCGCAGTAAGCTTTATTTTTTTAGAATCTATGATCGCACCGGTGTCAATCTTTTCGTCTATAAAGAAGGTGGTGACTCCGGATTCTTGCTCCCTATTAATAACCGCCCAATTAATAGGTGCTGCACCTCGGTATTGTGGAAGTAGTGATGCATGCAAATTAAAAGTACCATATTCAGGCATTGCCCAAACCGACTTAGGTAACATTCTAAAGGCGACGACTACCTGAAGGTTCGCGTTCAAGTCTCGCAATTGGGCAAGAAAATCTTCGTTTTTGAGATTCGTGGGTTGCAATACAGTCAGCCCTTGACTCACCGCGTATTGCTTTACAGCCGACTCATGTAGTTTACGTCCTCTGCCAGCGGGTTTGTCGGCAGCTGTAATGACACCTACTATACGATGTCCTTTTTCCACTAAGGCTTGTAAAATACCTACTGCGAAATAAGGGGTTCCCATGAATACAATACGAAGGTCCCGATTTGGTTTTGTGATGTCTTGTTCTTTCTTCAACTTAGCTTCTGTCTTTAATTTGATATTGATTGGTCGCGTTTAGTTCAATGCTATTGGCATCTAATAATAGTTGTAAAACCTTTATAACCGCTGCTTCTGCAAAATTAAGGTTTTCAATAACGCTTCTAGAGTCTTGTGGATTTTCTTTAAGCACTAGTAAGATTTCTTTGGCTATCACTCGATCGGACGGTGGTTTTTTAGCTGCCTGGTCTCTACAATAGGTACACATTCCGCAGGCTACGTCATTTAGTTCTCCAAAATATTCGACCAACACCAATTGATGGCAGCGATCTGTATTTTCCACATAATCCAATACTGCTTTGACCTGCTTTTGTTTGGTGCTTTTTATTTCGTCAATCACCTTCCGAAGCGGATTAATGGTCTTGTCATCTTCTCTTGGGACTAAAAAAGTAATGGAAGCATCTGTTTGGAAGTGCTGTAATTCCAACAGATCTAGCTTCTCCATCTCTCTGAGTACGGCAACCACCTTATCCACTGACATCCCCATCTTTTTAGCCACCAACGGTAAATTCACGGCGTTGGCTGTATCAAAAATACCGCCGTACATTCTCAAAATTGTTTTTCCCACCACCGAAAATTCAATGTTTCGGGCAAACTCCTTCAAAAGTACTGCGGAAGGCACTAAAAATTTCAGCAATGATTTGCGACCAAATTCTTTAGACAATTCGATGACGCCCAGTCTGTCTAAGGTATTTAGCCCATTATATGTGCGAAGCGTATGAAGTTTGTAGGTTTGACAAAATTCAGAAAAACTAAAACTATGACTCGTAAATTCACCTTCGCCATAGGAGATTTGGAAGTAATTATAGAGGGTGCGTAATAGTTTTTTAATGTTCTTCACTGTGGGCAGTGCGTCCACAAATTGGTGTTGTACGATGCGTTTATCATCTTCGCTGTATAAAAGTATGGCAGTCGCTTCGGCGCCATCACGTCCGGCCCGTCCTGCTTCTTGAAAATAGCTTTCCAAACTTTCTGGCAATTGAATGTGAATGACAAACCGTACGTTCCCATGATCAATGCCCATTCCAAACGCGGTGGTTGCAACGATGGTGGCAACGGACTCGTTTTTCCAAGCGGTGAGTCGTTTTTTCTTTTCTTCGGAAGAAATGCCACCATGAAAAAAGGTGCTGCTAATTCCGAGGCTGTTCAAGTGATTGCTCACTTCTTCGGCCCGACTTCTGCTGCGGACATAGATGATAGCAGACCCCGTGTTTTTCCGAAGCAATTGTTCCACCCGATATATTTTATCGTACTCTTTTTTTACTTGATATGATAAATTGGATCGCACGAACGAACTTTTAAACACCTTTGGATCCTCTAATTGCAATTGAAGGATGGTGTCTTTTACTACTTCTGGAGTAGCGGTTGCGGTGAGCGCAAGTGTTGCCACACCGGGATGTAGCTCATTGAGAAGATGAATATTTTTATACGCCGGACGGAAGTCATTACCCCATTGCGAGATGCAATGCGCTTCGTCCACCGCAATTAAATTCACAGGCATTCGCTTGATACAATTCTGAACCAATTCTTGCTGCAAGCGCTCAGGAGAGAGGTAGAGGAATTTATAATTCCCATAGGCCGCATTGTCCAATAGGCCGTTTAATTCTGTAAAGGAAATACCTCCAGTTATGGATAAGGCTTTGATGCCCCGCGCTTTTAAATCGGTTACTTGGTCGTTCATGAGTGCCACCAAGGGCGATACGACAATGCATATCCCAGGTTGAGCTAATGCGGGGATTTGAAAACATAAGGATTTTCCGCCACCCGTTGGAAGCAAAGCCACCGTATCTTTATTTTCTAAAACACGTTCAATAATCTCTTGCTGCAAGGGTCTAAAGGCATCGTGGCCCCAAACGGTTTTTAATATGTGGAGTGGATCAGTCAATGAGTTCTGAAAGACAGTTAAAAATAAAATCCAGTCGCTCGGTGATGGAACCTGTTGGTACCACCACAGGATCGTAGCCAAAAGCTAGGTATCGGTTGGTAAGGTGTTGGTATAAATGCTCGCCTTCTTCATAGGTTTCAAAACGCCCCTCATCGTTCGAATAGATTTCCTTCCAAGGGGGTAGTATAAATACTTTGTCGTAGGGCTTTGAAGCGCATGCTTGTATGAAATCGTCTCCGTAGGTCTGTTCAAATAAATCCATATAAGCAAGAACATCAGGCAGACCTCTGTCGAAGAAAGCAAGCTTGCCGACCATTTTTTCGGCTGTTAAATACTGCTGAGAACGCCCTTCAATCAATAGCTTATTAAAGGCCATGGAATCGTCTGCAAATACAATCGGATTGGAAGTGAGTGATTCAGAATTCTTGTTTTTTGATTCTTCCGAAGTAAATTCCCTAATCACCTCAGGGAAGCATAGATAGTCCAATGCTTCTAAAGATTTAATTAAAGAAGTTTTTCCGACGGAGGGTCCTCCTGTGATGACAATTTTTTTGGCTTTCAAATGCTTTTGTTTGGTGGTTGGATGTCAATTTCCGCTCACGCGTTTGTTGGTGCAAATATCGGAACTATTTATTGATACTGAAAAATGTATCTTTGCCAGTAAATTTCAGTAAAAAAAAGTAATGAAAGAGCAGCAGAAATCGGATGATTTTTACATCCGACTAAAAGAACAATTGGCTGGAGATACAACATGGCCATCAGACTATTTATTCAAATTTATTATTCCAGCCTCTTTGGAGAAATTAGCCGAGATAGAGGCTATTTTTGATGGAACCGGTGCTAAAATCCAGACCAGAGATTCTTCAAAAGGCACTTACACAAGTATTTCGGTGAAAGTTGGAATGGAATCTCCAGATGCCGTAATTGAAAAATATTTGCAAGTTTCAAACATTGAAGGGGTCATTTCCCTATAATTTTAGTATTTTGCATCCGTTATTACTTCTACAGAGAAATACCCCCTAAAATTACAATTTTGATAGACGATATAGAATACAATACGGAGCGCGTGCATTTGATTATACCAGAATATGGAAGACATATTCAAAAAATGGTGGGTCATGCCATCGCTTTAGAAGACAGAGAAGCCCGAAATAACTGTGCTAAAAGCATTATTTCAGTCATGGGTAATTTAAATCCGCATTTGCGTGATGTGCCAGATTTTCAGCATAAACTATGGGATCAGCTTTTTATCATATCCGATTTTAATTTAGATGTGGACTCTCCATATCCAATGCCATCTCGAGAGGAATTGGCAGAGCGCCCTGAACCACTAGACTATCCTCAAAATTTCCCAAAGTATCGTTTCTACGGAAACAACATCAAAAGAATGATAGATGTAGCCATTAGCTGGGAAGATGGAGATAAGAAAGATGGTCTTGTGATTACGATTGCAAACCACATGAAAAAATGCTTCTTAAATTGGAATAAGGATACCGTTGAGGATGATGTCATTTTCAAACATCTTTTTGAACTTTCTGATGGTAAGATCAATTTACAAGGTAGTGAAGAGGGACTTTCCGATTCATTGCAATTGATGAAAACAAAACAACGTTTCACAAAGCAACCCAGCAATAAGGGTAAAAGCAATAACTCAGGTAACAAAGGAAATCGCAACCGTAAACGTTACTAATTTTTCTTCACGAACATAGGTATGGGAACTTTTCAAATTGAAGGCGGACACTCATTAAAAGGTGAAATCCGTCCACAAGGTGCTAAAAATGAAGCATTGCAAATTTTATGCGCCGTTTTATTAACTCCAGAAGAGGTCATTATAGAGAACATTCCCGATATCAGGGATGTCAATAAGTTGATTAGAATATTGGAAAACCTTGGAGTAAAAGTTGAAAAACTTACTAAAGGCACGTTTTCCTTTAAAAGCAATTCATTAGATCTAGCCTACCTCGAGTCTGAGTTGTTCAAACAAGAAGGAAGTTCTTTACGTGGCTCTATCATGATTGTAGGACCGCTGCTGGCTCGTTTTGGTAAAGGATACATTCCTAGACCAGGAGGAGATAAAATTGGTCGTCGTCGTTTGGACACGCATTTTGAAGGGTTTATTAAATTAGGTGCTAGCTTCCGTTACAATAAGGAAGAACGATTCTATGGAGTAGAAGCGCCCAATGGCCTTACAGGAGCGGATATGTTGTTGGATCAGGCCTCAGTAACGGGTACTGCTAATATTGTGATGGCAGCTGTACTTGCAAAGGGAACCACAACAATTTACAATGCCGCTTGCGAACCTTATTTACAGCAATTGTGCAAAATGCTCAATTCGATGGGCGCTAAGATTCGTGGTGTTGGGTCTAACTTGTTGACTATTGAAGGCGTTGAATCACTAGGTGGATGTCGTCATCGTGTACTACCTGATATGATTGAAATTGGCAGCTGGATTGGATTGGCAGCGATGACCCGAAGTGAAATTACGATTAAAGATGTAAGTTGGGAAAACCTAGGTTTGATTCCAGACACGTTTAGAAAATTGGGAATTAAACTAGAAAAAGTTGGTGACGATATTTATGTGCCAGCGCAAGAAGGATATGAAATTCAAGGGTACATTGACGGTTCTACCTTAACGGTTGCCGATGCGCCTTGGCCTGGCTTTACCCCTGATTTATTAAGTATTGTTTTAGTGGTATGTACCCAAGCTAAGGGTAGTGTGTTGATACATCAAAAAATGTTTGAAAGCCGGTTGTTCTTTGTAGATAAATTAATTGACATGGGAGCTCGGATTATTCTCTGTGATCCCCACAGAGCGACTGTGATTGGACACAATTTTGAGTCAGATTTAAAAGCAACCACCATGGTATCGCCAGATATCCGTGCGGGTATTTCTTTGTTAATTGCAGCACTTTCAGCCAAAGGAACTAGTATTATTCACAACATTGAACAGATTGATCGTGGCTATGAAAATATAGACGAACGCTTGCGCGCGATTGGTGCTAAGATCACAAGATTAGAGCCTTAAGAGGCTATTTTTTCTATTTGTTTTTATTGATCTCGTCCTGCAACTTTCTGCGGAGTATTTGCTGCTGCTCTAAATTTTTCTGTCGGTGATCGTCAAACTCAGCTTCCGTTTCGGCCAATTTTTCTCGTGCTTCTTTCGTTACCGCATTGCTATTCTTAAATTTGTATAATAAGAAAAGTACAACGAGTGCAAGTACACCAATAATGGCCCACATCGCAGTTTTATAAGTAGATTTCTTTATTAAGGATCCGAAGAGACCGATACCATCTTCCTTTTGTTTAGAAAGCGATAATTCACTTTGAAGTTGGGAGATACTATCCTTTGCGACAGAAATTTCACTTTTTTGAAGATTAATAGTGCCTAACGCACCGTTCAGATTATCTTTCAAAGCAGCAATGGTATCCTGAACGTTCTTTTTTAAATTATTGAGCTTGTAAATTTTGACGACTTTGTAGTCTTCGTACCGATTGGATTTTTCAATCGCATCTACAAATTGTTCGTTTAAAGTGGTTGATTTTTCTTGGGCTATGATGGGAAGTACTGTAAATACTGTCCCAATCAATAGGAGGGTCGTTAAAAATTTCATCATTAGGGGTGGTTTGTTAACGCAAATAACCGCAAAAAAGGTCATAAATTGTCACTAAAAAAGCTAAATTTTGTTAAAATTAACCAACTTCAGCCAACTCTTTTTTGAGCACATAGCTTAGGGCCCCAGATGGACATTGCTTTATTTGATCAATTATTTGGTTGGATTCAGCGCCGTCTAAGTCGATCCAAGGGATGACGGTGCTTCTAAAAACCGCAGCCAGACCTTCACAACATTTACCTGCGTGAATGCATTTTTTGGGTTCATAGGTCACAGAAATTTCACGGTTCGTGAATTCATTTTCATGCGTTTCCATAAGCATTGATTTGGGGGTTATGCTAATAGCTAATCTTTAAATAGGTCGATAAATATATACAAATAAACGAATAAATAACAGTGTTTTACGGAAAAACCGTACAAATAGTTAGGCCAACGCCGTCTTATAGGTTTGCAAGCAGCGTTCCCTGGCCATCCGATGCGCTACAACTGGTTCGGGGTATTTTTCGGTGTCCAATTCTGGAATCCACTTTTTAATGTAGGCTCTGTTTTTATCAAATTTTTCTAATTGACTGCTAGGGTTGAAAATTCGAAAGTAAGGCGCGGCATCTACACCAGTTCCAGCGGCCCATTGCCAGTTACCCACATTGCTTGCCATTTCATAATCCAATAATTTTTCAGCAAAATAAGCCTCACCCCAGCGCCAATCAATCAGTAAGTGCTTGCATAGAAAACTTGCCACAACCATGCGCACCCGATTGTGCATTTGTCCACTGGCATTTAATTGTCGCATCCCAGCATCCACCATAGGGTATCCCGTGGTGCCCTGTTTCCAGTGTTCAAATTCAGTGGGGTCATTTCGCCACTCAATGCGGTCGTATTGGGGTTTGTACGCCTTTTGAAGGGTATGGGGAAAGTGCCATAAGATTTGTGCGAAAAACTCACGCCATATAAGTTCTTGCCAGAACACCTCATTGGTTTCTGCCGTCGCCTTCTGGACCATTTTCCGAATACTCACGGTGCCAAAACGCAAATGAGGACCTAAATTTGAGGTTCCTTCCTGACTTGGAAAATTTCGCGTTTCCTCATACTTCTGAATTAAGGGAGCACTCACATCATAGTCTGGAACCTGAATTGGACTTGGTTCAAAACCAATAGCCTCCATCGATAAATTGGGCCCCGCTGTATTTTGCCTCAAATTTGAAATAGAAGGCTCATACTCTTGAATAGGAAGGGCTTCATTAGATAAAAAGGCCTCTTTCCATTTCTTCATATAGGGCGTATAGACCGCATAAGGAGTCCCATCTTTCTTTACAATCTGATCTTTTTCAAAAATGACATGATCTTTGAAGGTGTGAAAGCCTATGTTTTTTTCTGAAAGAAATGCAGCTATTTCCTCGTCTCGTTGCCTATCATAAGGCTCGTAGCTCCGGTTGGTAATAATATTTTGGATATCGAAGCTACGAAGTAGTTGTTTTAAAATGGCAAGGGGTTTTCCATGATACATAGACAAACTACCGCCATGTGATTTTAGTTGCGCATCGATTTTTTGAACAGATTGGTGTATAAAAGTGACTCTTGCGTCATCTTTTGGGAGGTTTTCAATGATTTCAGTATCAAAAATAAAAATCGGCATCACAGGATGCATCCCCAACAAGGACTTACAAAAACCATTGTTATCATCCAAGCGCAAGTCACGCCGGAACCAAAAGATGTTCAGCTTTTCTTTCATGTTTACAGTGTTCCAAAGAGTTCAATTAGTTTTTTTCTTCGGAATTCAAATATCTCTTGCAATTTCGGTTTTACCAAAATAGGATGGACCCATCTTCCTAAAATCCCGAAGGGAACCTTGTAATCGATAATATCTTCCATCTCCACGCCTCCTTCAACTTCTTTGATGAAATGTTTGTGGTGCCAAAGGGCGTAGGGTCCGAAGCGTTGTTCATCCACGAAATATTCACCCTCGACCACATGAGTGATTTCGGTGACCCATTTCGTTTTAAGCTTCAGCACGGGAGTTACAATGTATTGAATAATTTGCCCGGCGTACATAGGCCGGTCAGCACCAGAAAGTATATGAAACCCCATATAAGGTGGTGTTATTACTTTTAAATTTTCAGGTTTTGATAAGAAATCCCAAGCTTCCTTTTTGCTGATAGGGAGGTTCTGTTTGGCGTGAAGCGTGTATATTTTCAAAATATATTTATTTAGGGGATAAAAATACTTTTTGTTCAACTTTAATCATGTTAAATTAAACAAAATGTTTTTGAAAAATAAATGATAGATTGCTCATTGGAAAGCCATTCCGAAGTAAAAAGACAAAGGGTTTAACACTCCTCGTCACAACATTGATCATCTTTGACCAGTCTACAGCTCACCACCGCTAAAAGGGCACCTATGATGGGAGCCACGATATAGAGCCACAAATGCTCTAAATGTCCAGATACGATGGCTGGAGAAATGGATCGAGCAGGATTCATAGAAGCACCAGTGATAGGACCAGCAAACATAGCCTCTAAAAGCACAATTCCACCAATGGCGATTCCTGCGATAACCCCAATTTCTTTAGAACCAGTGGATACATTAATGATTACTAGCATCAAGAAAAAGGTAAGGATCACTTCCAAAACAAAAACTTTCATGACGTCAATTTGAGGCAGGGTCGTACCAAGGAGTTCATTTTCAGGGAAGAGAAAGAGTAAGATGCCACTTGCAACAAATGCGCCCGCGATTTGAGCAATGCAGTAGGCTGGAACCTCGCGCCATGGGAATTTCTTAGCATAAGCGAAGGCAATAGTCACTGCAGGATTGAAGTGTGCACCACTAATATCGCCAAAGGCATAAATCATTCCCATCACGATCAAACCAAAAGTCACGGCGGTGCCTATGTGAGTTACCGTACCGCCCGTAAATTCGTTAATGACGATAGCCCCAGTGCCACAAAAGACGAGGCCGAAAGTGCCAATTGCTTCTGCGATGTATCTTTTTGATTTCATAGTGCAAAAGTAGCATTGTTTTACGAATCTATTTTAAGGTTTTGTTAACGAAATGAGCCCGCCTAAATCGTACCTTCGTATAATTCATAATAACCATAAACAAAATAACGATGAAGAAATTAATACTATTGGTCTGTATTGGGCTGTTTTCCATGGCTGTGAACGCACAGATTGAAACTCCTGCACCTAGTCCATTTCAAGAAATTGAACAAAAAGTAGGTTTGACGGATGTTACGCTTCAATACTCTCGTCCTTCCATGAAAGGAAGAAAAATCTTTGGCGGTTTAGTGCCATTTGATAAAATGTGGCGCTTAGGAGCGAATGCGAATACAAAAATCACCTTTAGTGACGATGTCAAAGTTGGCAACGCAAGCTTAAAGGCAGGCACATACGCAATTTTTGCAAAACCGGGTGCTAAAAGCTGGGAAGTTGTCTTTTATAGCGACGCTAGTAACTGGGGTACTCCTCGTGAATGGGATGATAAAAAAGTAGCTGGAACAGTGACCGCTTCTGTATATCCAATGCCGATGAATGTGGAAACCTTTACCATGACTTTTGACGACTTAAAAAACGATGGAGCTACTTTAGGTATCCTATGGGAAAACATGTATGTTGCTGTACCGATCACAGTAAACACCGACGCTCAGGTTTCTGCTAGCATTGATGGTGTGATGAACGGACCTTCTTCCAATGATTACTACAGTGCTGCTGTATATTATTTGGAATCAGGAAAGGACATTAATAAGGCAAAAGTGTGGATTGACAAGGCCATTGAGATGCGCAAAGAGGCAGCTTTCTGGTATCACAGACAACAGTCTTTAATTTATGCGAAGGCTGGAGATAAAAAAGGCGCAATCAAAGCTGCCCAAACATCCTTAAGTTTGGCTAGAGAAGCAGATAATTCTGATTATGTGGCCTTAAATACAAAGTCACTAAAAGAGTGGGGTGCTATGTAAGCCAAGCGCTTCTAAAATAAATAAGCGCCTCCATAGTGAGGCGTTTTTTTATGCCCCCATGCTAGTAAAGATGGGTAATATTAAATGGTAAAATGAAATTTATCAAAATTTGCTAACGAAAATAAGGGTGTATTTATTAGCTGTCAAAGTTTTATGTCCTGTCTTGAAATGTTCCGTATTTGGTTTTTAAGCTACCTCCGGCTAATTTGACAATCATAATCTACTATTTGTGCCAAGATAAAATTCTATCTGAAGCCGCCTTGTCTTCCGAAGAAAAAAAGAAGAAATGAGCCTCATGAAGAGGTTTTACCATGACCCTTAGTTTATAGAAGTTGCCATAAAATGAGGCAAATAAGCAGGGAACGGATGCTCCAACTCATTGTTCTAATCCAATTGGTTTGAATGAGTTTGGTGAGGGTTTCTTGGCTGGCGGCTTGCATTAATTTAAAGTGCATAGGCACTTGATACACTGCCGTACTTAGCCAGATAATTCCTAGGAATGCGATGTTTAGGATGTACAGCAATTCCCAAGTATGGTATAAGAGAATCAAACCTGAAAATAATTCGATGAGCATGATAGGGAGTGTGATGTATCCGGTCACTTTATTTTTTCGCTCGTATTGAGGCAAGTCTTCTGCACGTACGGCCTTGAAAAGAGGGTAGTGGACTATTTGGATGAACCAGCAAAGTCCTGTCATAAATACCGTGCTAAAAAGGTGTATGAATGAAAGAAGTTGGAGTGCCTCGGTCATTATTTGTGTCATTAAAATCCAAAATCCACAGCACCTGTTAGGTGTAAAAAGGCACTAATAAATAGAACGGTCCCAACAAATGTCCCAGCAGTCCATGCCAATTGTTTTTTCGCTCCCTTTTTATGATTCGACAAATCATCAAAACATTGTAAGAAGGCAGCGATATAAATAACGGTCACACAACCCACAAAGTTGAGCCATAAATAGGGAATATTGATATACTCATATTTATCGCCAAAATAGAGCGCGATGACCAACCCCTGGTTGATAATTGCAGCGATAAAAGTGGCTTTTCCTTTTATAAATTTGATAAAAAAGGCGATTAGAAAGACACCGAGAATGTTTCCGTAGAAAATGGAACCAATAATATTGACCAACTGTATCAAGTTCTCAAATAGCTGAGCCGTACAGGCTATAATGATGGCGATGACGCCCCACAATAAGGTGAACCATTTGCTCACTCTTACGTAATGCCACTCCTCCCGGCCTTGTCTATTGCGCTTGTATAAATCCATGGCTGTGGTAGATCCTAAGGCGTTTAGTTCGCTGGCGGTAGAGGACATAGCCGCGCTAAGGATGACGGCCAACAACAGCCCAATGAGCCCAATGGGCAAGTTGTTGAGAATAAAGTGCATAAAGACATAATCCTTATCATTAGTCTCCTCATCGGGGTCTGCTTTTTTAATCAAAATTTTTGCTTGATCTCTCAAGGCAGTCTCGGAGGCATTAAGCGCCTGAATTTCTTCAATAAGCCCTTCTTTTTTTGCAGAATCTTCGCTTCGGGCGTATTCCAATTGAATGGCCTTGATATCGCCTTCTAAGATTAGTTTTTCATCCTGCAAGTCTCGATACTCCGCTGCGTATTCACTTTGCAAAACAACCGCTTCGGCGGTGGGGTTAAAGTTGAGCGGTGAGCTGTTGAATTGATAAAAAACAAATACCATCACTCCGATCAATAAAATGAAAAACTGCATCGGCACCTTCAGCATCCCATTCATGATCATTCCTATCTGACTTTCTCGAACCGATTTACCGGATAAATAGCGTTGCACCTGACTTTGATCTGTTCCGAAGTAAGAAAGGGCTAAAAAACTACCCCCAATCAATCCGCTCCAAACCGTGTATTTGTTTTCTAGATTAAAGGAAAAATCCAAAATCTCCATTTTGCCATTGGCCCCGGCCAATTCCAACGCATTGTTAAAGGAAACGTCTAAAGGTAAATAGTTGAGGATAATCAGGAAGGCAATAAACAAACCGGCGAATATGATCGCCATTTGCTGCTTTTGGGTAATGTTTACAGCCTTAGTACCACCGCTAACCGTATAAATGATTACCGAAATACCAATAATTATGTTCAGTGTATATAAGTCCCAGCCTAAAATACTAGATAGAATAATAGACGGCGCATAAATCGTGATTCCTGCAGCCAAACCACGCTGAATCAAAAATAGAATGGCGGTTAACGTCCTGGTTTTTAAATCGAATCGAGTTTCTAAATATTCATAGGCGGTAAATACTTTTAACTTGTGATACAGGGGGATGAATACCAAACAAATCACCACGACTGCAAGTGGCAAACCGAAATAAAACTGCACGAAGCCCATTCCGTCGTGGAACGCTTGTCCTGGGGTGGAAAGAAAAGTAATTGCGCTGGCCTGTGTTGCCATTACGCTCAAGCCAATGGTCCACCAATGCGCGTTATTTCCTCCCTTTAAATAATCGTTTACTGTTTTATTTTTGCGAGTTTTATAAACGCCATATAAAACAATAAATAGAAGTACCGCGATAATTACGAACCAATCAACGTTGTGAAGTTTATTGTATTCCTGCATGTTAAGAGAACAATTTCATTAGATAGTAAAACAGCACGATGTAGGCAGCATTTAATAATAGTACCCAGGTATAACTCTGTTTCCAGACAAATTTATCAAGGCTTGTGTCTTTATTTTCTTCTGAATCGCTCATATCATTATGTTTTTCTGGTCCCTATTGATTTATTTCCCTAAGGATAGCAAATTAGCAAATAATCGATACGCTCCTGCTACTCCGGCAGGTAATTCTCTAAAGAAGCTTAATCCGGTATATACATAATGCCCTTTCCCATGCTGAGCTATAAGTAATGAGCCCTCTGTTTGTGGGTAGTCTTCATCGTGCATGCCTAAAATCGGGGTAAACTCATCCGACCATTCATTTGGAAAATAGAGTCCGCGTTCCTGAACCCATCCTTCGAAATCTTTGGTCGTTATTTTATTTGGCGAATTTAACGATGGATGTTTTGGAGCTAGGAGCGTGACTTCCGCAAACTCATCAGTCACTCGGTCGCGTGATAAAGCCAATGGAAATGGAGCAAGCTCTTTAGTCACCAACCGATGGCTGGTGTTATACTGAAGTAAAAGGGTTCCACCATTTGCAACATAGTCGTTCAACAACCGTTGTTTAAATTTTAAATCAGGAACCGTGTTGTAAGCTCTAATACCAACGACGATCGCATCAAAATTCTCAAGATTTTCTACGGTCATTTCCGAAGGGATAATAGTGGTTACCTTATACCCAATTTCTTTCAAGCTCTCCGGGATGGCATCACCAGCACCATCAATGTACCCAATATTCTCACCTCTTTTTTCGATTGGGATTCGAACTACTTTTGCCTGAGACGGGATTAGCACATTTTGATAAGGTATGTGGTCATAATCGATCGCAATTAGCTCTTTTTTGAAGTATTGATCTCCAATTTGCAGAAAAGGTTTTAAATATCCCTCGCTTTGTTCTTTTGGCGGCGTTATTGTAAATAGAACCGTTTGTGATGATCCTTTTGAAGCTAGTGAAAAGGTATGTTGGGAGGGAGAGACGGTCCATCCCTTGGGATGGACCATGTTAACAATTCCCGTAATATTATCTTTGCCTGCCGTTACAATTACCGGGATTTCACGTGGGGCTTCATTGGGAAAAATAAGGACTTTTTCTGGAATGGAGGAAGTAACTTCCGGTAGCACGTCAAAGGGTCTGTACACCTCGCCTTTTACAGGGTCATTAAATTTGTAAGCGATGTTTTTCACAAAATCAATTTCGGTTCCATCGATGTCAATATAAAAGTGAACTGGGAAAAGTGACGTTCTATCGGGCAGTCCTATTAAGTTTTTATCCATTACCGCATACATTCCCAAACTACCTTCCTGGTCGAGCCAATACGGGGTGGAGGTGTTCGTCATCGCGAAGGTGAACTCTGTACTCTTCACCGTTTCTTTGTTGTTAAACTGAAGTGGAGTAGGCACTAACTGCGATGGAAACTGAATGATAGGGGAGGCGACCGAATTTAATTTCATGGGTACTTTCGATCTATTAATCACTTCTAAAGTTACATCCACGTTACCATTTGGAGCAACACTCTGCTGATTCGCAATTGCTTCTAAATACAACCCAGAGCAATCTAGAATGAGTTGTTTTATTTCTTCGGATTTGATGGTGCGCCAATGTGCGTCTCTTATACGTTTAATTAAATTGTAGGCCTTAACCAAGTTAGGTACACTGGCGGAAGGGTTTTTAAAATCAAAGTTTTTTTCCACTTCTGAAAGGATGGCTCCAATGGTGGTTCCTTCTTCCAAACGAGACCAAGTGGTATTGATGCCTTCAAATAGATTGTCTTTGTCTTGAGCAGCATCGCCTTTTAAAAATTCCAGGTATTCCATTTGCGTCCCTCTGGATCCAGTACTTCCAAAACCTTGGGATTTATGCATACTTCTACTTAAAGATGCAATTTCTCCATTGGAAAGCCCTAAAATAGGGTAGTAGCTTCCTGTTTCTACTCCGGTTAGTTTGGGCTTTATTTTATCAAAATCTTCTTTGTTTTGATACGCCCAAGAGTAGGTATTGAAAAACAAGCGTTTGGGGCGCCAAGCGCCAAACTCCTTCGCAGTTTCAGGGTAACTGTTCGCATCGCCTACCAAATCAAAAGCCTCGAAGCTCAACATACCAGAAGAAGTATGATGCCCATGCGTCGAACCTGGGGTGCGATGGTTAAATCTATTGATAATAATGTCTGGTTTAAATTTTCGGATGGCGCGCACCACATCGCTCATTACTTCTTCCTTGTTCCAGATGGCCAAGGTCTCGTCCGGGTGTTTTGAATATCCAAAATCATTGGCTCTGGTAAATAGCTGACTGCCACCATCGGTACGTCGTGCGGCCACCAATTCTTGGGTGCGAATTACTCCTAAGAGTTCTCTAATTTCTGGTCCTATCAAATTTTGCCCACCATCACCTCTTGTCATCGAAAGATAGGCAGTTCGTGCCTTGACGTCGTTTGCTAAATATGAGATTAAACGTGTGTTTTCATCATCGGGATGCGCAGCGATATACATGGCAGAACCTAGAAAGTTCAACTTTTGAAGATCGTGATAGATTTCCGAAGCTGATGGCTTTTGAGGTTTTTGTGCGTAGGATGAAGTGAATGAAACGAAGGCAATTAAAAAAAGAAGTGCTATTTTTTTACGAATCACAGTGGTGGTTTTAGATGTGACTCAAAGATATTGAAATTAGACAATGCGCTTAATCTCTTGGGATTTCTTTAACACTCAATTACGGTTATTGGGCAACCTGCTCACTGTGTTCTTAAAAACACGGTTTTAGAGTCCTAATGAATCACGCAGACTCAAATGCTTGTTATCATTTTTACTCCAATAGGCAGATCGCATGCGTTTCAACTTTTCAGCAGTCGTGGTTAAGCCATTGGCATGTTTCTCTTCCCAGCGTTCAATAGTATAGGGAAATGAACTGCTAAAATAGATTTTCAACTCTCTATTTAGATCCATATAGGATAGGGTATAGGTGGAAATTGAATCTCCTTGTACCAAATTAGCTGTAGCCGTGTGCGGGCTAATGGGTTGATGGCTCATTCTGAAGTATTCAAAACTAGGTAAAATTGTGAGTTCACCCATGGGGAGTTCTTCCGGATTGATACGAATTGTACTCCACAAATCGCTTTCCAGTAACGTTTTAGGCAGGACGATTTCTTGATCGGCTTCACCTTCAAAATACGAATGGGATTGTATCTTAAAATTTTGATCGTGATTAAGTTGCATATAAACTTGGCCGCACCATTCTTGCATGGAGTGCGTCACCTTTAGCGCATGATCTTTGGTTCGGACTGGACTAAAAGAACTCGTCATTACCGAATACGGATAAATACCGGTAAGGTATTTTTTGATACTATTTAGTTTTAAAACAGGAATAGTATTTGGCGATGGCCTGCCTGCTTTTACTTGTACCTTTGGTAAGAAATCTTCCGTGACAAAAATATTAACAGCAGTACCTTCTCTCAGCTCGCCATAGCGCTCCTGGGACAAAGCATAGGAAGTGATTTCGGCGGTGCCAGCGTACCAATAATTTTTAAAGTCTTCGGAAAGGGTCCGCGTAGTAACCGATTCAGATTTCGATGGGTTTGCAGTTCGCAAGGCGAGTGTTTCTTTTTCCGAAGAATTACAACTAAGCAAAAGACCTGAAAGGCAGGTGGTCCATATTAAATTCCGAAGTAAAGCCATGCTATTTAATTTTCATGCAAAATTAGGCCAAAAGGGAACAATTCACTCTTAAAAGAATAATAAAAAACCTAGTCAGATTCAGTCAGTTCAAACAACGTTTTGTAAACCAAACGCGTGGGAAGTCCCATTACATTAAAGTAAGAACCTTCTAGGCGGTCAATCGCTATATAGCCTATCCATTCCTGTACTCCGTAGCTCCCGGCTTTGTCGTAGGGTTTGTAGTTGTGCAGGTAGTAGTCTATTTCGGCATCGGTCAATTCTTTGAACCAAACTTTTGTGGTATCGTGTATAGTGCGTTGGAATTCTTTGGACGTAAAACAAACCGAGGTGATTACCTCATGCATGTCGCCACTTAGGTCTTGTAGCATTTTTTTTGCTTCGGAAAAATTTGCCGCTTTTTCAATCGCCTTCCCGTCTTTCCAAACAATGGTGTCACTGGTAATGATGAGGTCGTTTTCGGAAATGTGATCAAAGGCAGAAGCTTTTAATTGCGCTAGGTAGTCGGTAATCTGTGATGCTTTCAAGTTAGGGTCAAAGACCTCTTTTACTGGGCGCACTTCCACTTCATAGTCGAAATCTAACTCCTTAAAAAACTGTTGGCGCCTTGGTGAACCTGAAGCCAATACCACTCGGTAGTTTTTTAGTCGTTCTCTGAGCATGGATTATAATTTTTGTTGAAGTGAATTTTTAATAGTCGCGAACCATTCGTCTTTTAAAATACTTAGCACAATACTGTCTCTTCTACCGCCTACTGCGGCGCAGTTGCTTCTCAAAATGCCTTCCTCGGTGCATCCAATACTTTTCATGGCGGCAATACTTCGCGCATTTTTTGCGTCAGCTCTAAATTCTACACGTTCCACTTTCAAGGCTTCAAAGGCAAATTCTAACAGGAGGAATTTACAATTTTTGTTGAGACCAGTACCTTGATAGTTGGCACCATACCAGGTATAACCAAGCTGCAGTGTATTGTGCGCGGGTTGGATATCATAAAACCGTGTGCTCCCTGCATAGGCATTCGTTTTTTTATCAAAAACAAGAAACGGATAGGAATCACCGATGGTTCTTTTGTCGATTGCCATTTTCAAATAAAGTTTCATATTTTCCTCTCCATTACCAGGGGTGATTGAGTAGGTCCATAATTCGGGTTCGTTGAGGGCAAACGGCAATAGATGTGTTATATCGTCTGGTTGCAAAGGTCGCAATAAAACGCGTTCGTTTTCAAGAATATAGTCTTTGGAGGTCTTAAATTTCATGAGCTTAGGTTCATTTCAGAAATAAATAAAAGAGAGGCGATACCCATCACCATGACAATTTTTAAAAGCAATGAAAGGCGAGAAAATTGTTTTTTTGTTTCAGCATTCCAAGCTTGGATGCAAAAGTAAAGTAAGGAGCCACCCACTCCAAATATAAAATAGAGTAGGAGTGTGGTTGAAAACTGATGCAGATTGTAATTTGCGTAAATGACAATAGCAACCAAGGCGATCACTCCTAAAACAAAAACAATGGAGGTCGTTCTTTTGCGCCCTAAGGCAATCACTAACGTCGCTCTGCCACCATTTTTATCGCCATTCATATCCTCCAAGTCCTTGACAATTTCCCTTATGAAATTGATAAAAAAGGCAAACCCAGCATACAAAAGGATGAGTTTGGATACCCGGAGTTGCAAAGATCGATAAGGTATCTCGATGGCTGGATATATATCGAAAAGGACCACAATCAAAAGACTCATGGCCACCAAAACGGATATTAAGAAGTTGCCAAGTAGCAACCAATTTTTTAAGGAAGTCGCGTAGGTGTAGAGCAAGGCAGATATAATAATAAATACGCCTGCAAGCCCAGGTTTCCCAATGGTATTTGCAAGATAAAACCCAATGCCAACACCTAACACATTGAGAAGTATATAGCAGTTAAAGGCTGCCTTTTCAGAAATTATAGTGCCTACCAGTACTTTCTGTGGCTTATTGATTCGATCGATTTCAACATCATAAATATCATTCACAACGTTACCTGCCGCAGCGATTAATAAGGTGGTTAAAACGAGCAATCCGAATTGAAGGTCGGTTAAGGCGGTAACTATGTTCGTTCCAGGAAAGACCACGAATTTTAGCGTCAGCTGTACATAGATAATGAGCAGCATATTGACGGGCCGTATCAATTTAAGGTAAGCAGTAATTTTAGGCGACATTCGCAAGAAATTAATCAATCATATTTAGCACTCGTGGCTCCATCACTCATCCATTTCCCTCGTACTTTGAGCACTTGCTCAATAACATCACGAACCGCTCCTTCTCCTCCTTTTTTATGAGAGATATATGTGCAAATAGATTTGATTTCGGGGACAGCGTCTTGCGGACAACTAGGTAAGCCAACGAGCTGCATGGGAGCCAAATCGGGAAGGTCATCGCCCATATATAGGACATGCTCAGACTGGATGCCATTGGATTCAAAGTAGTTGTTTAAAATGCTGGTCTTGTCATGAGCTCCCAAGTGAATGTCTTTAATGCCCAGTCCTTGCAAGCGTTTTCGGACTCCTTCATTAGTTCCACCACTTATAATGCACACATGATAGCCCCGATCCACTGCAGTTTTAAGGGCATAACCGTCTTTAATATTCATGTTTCGGTACATTTCACCTTCCGAAGTTACCATAATGGTGCCATCGGTTAATACACCGTCCACATCAAAAACGAACGTAGAAATGTGTTGTAAATATTCTTTATAGCTTTTTTCCATGGTAGGTAGTTAGTATGGATTTAGTAAATAGTTCGTATAACTGGGCTACAGAAGGATCCAGCCCTTCTTTTTCTTGTGCTTCGGTTAGTTGTTGCAAATGATTTTTAATAGTTTTTAGGTCTTTCCTTTTGGCAGGTCCCGTTTGTGCCTGAGCCGGCGATAGCGAGTCCATTTTTTGAGCGGTTTCAAGTAGTAATGGTTTTAAAAGATCAAAGTCGAGGGATTCCGTTTCTGTTATTTCTTCTGAAATGCGATACAAATGATTGGTAAAATTGTTCAAGTACACCGCAGCCAAATGCAGTTTCTTTCGTTTTTCAGAAGTAATTTCTACTATTTTTTCTGAAATACAACCCCCTAATTTTTTTAAAATTCCAAGATCCTTCTTTTCGTCAGCTTCCAAGCAAATGGGAACGGTTTTCAAATCCACCACACGATTTTTGGAAAAGGTTTGCAAGGGATAAAAAACACCCCGTCTGTTTTTAGCCGAAAGCTGGTCCATAGCGACACTTCCAGAGGTATGCACTACGAAGCGATTCTCAAAGGGTAATTTATCGGAAAACTCAGCAATTACATCATCAGGTAACGCAATGATGTATACATCGGCTGGTAGCAATTCAGAAAGCTTGGTGGTACATTGGCTAATAGGCGGATGCGATAAGGGGGTTCGATTATAAATCTGAACCACTTCTACCAGATCACTTTGTAAAAAAGCACGCACTAACTGCTGCGCAACATTTCCATAACCAAGCAAAACTATTCTCATGGGGCTAAAATACAATTTTATGGAAAGGCGCTAAAGGTTTCATGGAAGAAGCCGTTCTTTTCTTTGCTTCAAATTGAAATTCAAGTGGGTATCGTACTTATGAACTGCATCGCATCCGCAAAATAAATTGACTATAAATCTGTTGGTTCTCGCACAACCCTTAGGGCTAAATGAGTACCTTCGTGCTATGCAAGTATTGCAAGATATTGCTTC
>Ga0316204_10002852_pt1 | contig 37204 bp, 32 predicted proteins | sample 6monrhotite_MG_2_FD_205661 | JGI IMG/M metagenome (GOLD analysis project Ga0316204, IMG submission 205661) | Microbial mat bacterial communities from mineral coupon in-situ incubated in ocean water Damariscotta River, Maine, United States -... | ecosystem: Environmental > Aquatic > Marine >... | reverse complement strand
TCATCGGCGGCCAAAACCGGAAAGGCCGACAGCAAAACCAATACTGAAACAAAACAAATCCTGATAAACATCATAGGTATTCCACTCCGACCGATTGAAAGCACCATTAAACCGGGAAAATCCAATCAGGTCCAGCGGTCGGGCCAGCCGGCAACCGGCTTGGGCTTGAATTTTCTCCATGGCGCGCTCACGGCGCAATTGTCCATTGATCGCTCGGGCGCCGGCGTGATCAGATAGGACACATGACCTCTCGAAAGATTCAATACAGCGGCGACGCCCCGGGATTAGCCGTTTGCACCCGCCTGTATGCGTTTCTGGTGGCGATCGCTTTATTGACCGGCCCCCACCCCGCGTTCGCACAGGACGAAACGGGTCCGGCCGTCGTTACAATCGGTGTGCTGGCCTACCGGGGGGATGATTTTGCGCAAAGGCAATGGCGCGACACTATTAATTATCTCCAGTTCGCAATACCCAAGCACACCTTCCGCCTTGAGCCTTACGACCTGACCGGACTTGAACAGGCGGTGCAGGCGCACACCGTTGACTTCGTCCTCACGAATCCAGGCGATACGGTCTATCTGGGACGGTACTATGGCATCAGCCAATTCGCGTCCGCGCAGGCGCCCGGTTCCCGAGATCCCAGCCGCAGCCTGGGATCGGTGATTTTCACCCGGTCGGACCGGAGCGATCTCAATACGTTGTCCGACCTGGACGGCGCGAAGCTCCTGACCGTAAGCCGCCAGGCCTTCGGCGGGTTCCTGATCGGCTGGCACGCCATTGTGGGTGCGCTGCACTCCCGCGCGTCGAGCATCTCGATCGAACAGCGCGGGTTTCCGCAGGACGCTATCGTCGATGCGGTTCTGGCGGGGGAAGGCGACGTCGGCATTGTCAGAAGCTGCCTGTTGGAGCACCTGACCGGCAGCGGTAAATTGAACCCCGCGAAAGTAAAGATTCTTTCCCGTCGCCACGAGCCGCGTTTCAATTGTGCGGTGTCGAGCGATCTGTACCCCGGATGGGCATTTTCCAAACATCCCAAGACATCCGTTAAATTGGCCACGGCGGTGGCCCGCGCGCTTTACGCCATGCCTTCGCCCGAGAACCCCGCCGAGCTTGATTACGATGGCTGGATTGCGCCGGTATCCTACGCGCCGGTCGAAGAATTATATCGCGAACTCCGCATCACGCCCTTCGTACCCGGAACCTGGACGGTTTTGCGCACGGCCATGCGTGAGAATGTGGAGTGGCTGATCTTCGTGGTGCTTGCGTCCGCTTTGTTCCTGGTACACGTCGCCCGGGTAGAATGGCTGGTTTGGCGGCGGACCCGGCAATTGGAAACGGAAGAGGAACGCCGGCGCAACGCCACGGCGCGCATTCGGGAACTGGAAGCCGAAACCGCGCGAGCCTATCGCACCAACACAATGGCCGAGATGGCGGGCGGGCTGGCGCACGAACTGAATCAACCGATCGCCGCCATCCTCAACTACACAAACGCCCTGACGGGGCTGGTCAAACAAGAAAAAGTCGATCCGGATCTTATCGAGAAGACCTTGGATAAAATATCCACCCAGGGCGAACGGGCCGCTGGCGTAGTGCGCGGTATTTTCAATTTTCTGCGAAATCGCCCCCCCCAGTTAACCATAACCGATTTGCGGGATCTGGTGGATCAAGCCCTGGAATTCAGCGAATTAAACGCCGCGAAACACGATTGCCGGCTGAATTGGCGCCGTCCCGCGGATGCCATCGTCGCCTCGGTGGACGAAATTCAGTTCCAGCAGGTTCTTATGATCCTGGTACAAAACGCAATGGAGGCCTGCCAAACGCGGCCCGAGGCGTGCAAGGATATCAACATCACGCTGTCCCAGGGGGACAACCGCGCCATCCTTGAGGTAAAAGATCAGGGGGAAGGCCTTAATGAAGAAGCCATAAGCCATGCTTTCGAACCGTTCTTTACCTCTAAAAGCGGCCTGGGGCTGGGCCTTTCCGTTGCGAACACCATCGTTCAACGTCATCATGGTACATTGAATTTATCTTCAGTCCAGGGCGAGGGCACTACCGCCACCGTCCGCCTGCCAATGGTCAAGGGGCCAGCAACCGATGAGTAATCCGACAGCCGAAGTCATGATTATTGATGACGACGACGCAATGCGCGATTCCCTGGAGCTTCTGTTCTCGTCGGTCGGCTTGAAAACCCGAACCTATAAGGACGCCGCCGACTTTCTGGACCATCCGCCGCAGTCGTGTGTGGGCTGCATCGTTACCGACGTGCGCATGCCGAACATCAGCGGCCTGAAGCTGGTCGAACAACTCGGCGACATCGGCATCATCTTGCCGGTGATTTTCATAACCGGTTTCGCCGATGTCGCAATGGCGGTCGAGGCGATGAAACTGGGAGCCGTTGATTTCCTTGAAAAGCCGGTCAATCATCAAACCCTGATCGAGCGGGTGCAATCGGCAATCGATAAATCGGTCAGGATGTCCGAGGTGTGTTGTCTGGCGCGGGACGCGCAAATGCAGCTGGCGAAGCTGACCGAACGCGAACGCCGGGTCGCCGAACTGATGGCCCAGGGCGACCGTTCCAAGGAAATTGCACGCGATCTGGGCATCAGCAACAAAACCGTGGAAGTGCATCGCCACAACGTCAAGGCTAAACTCGGCGTTGGCAGCCCCGTCGAAGTTTTGCAGCTCTTCAATGACGCGAACACACTGGGAGACGCATGCCCGGCGCCCGAGCGACGGGCGATGCTCGCCGCCGCCGCCGAAAAATCCGATACGCCTTCGGCCTGATTCAAAAGATAAAACAACGCCTTACGGGCCGCCCCTCCTGCCGGAGCGAAACGAAGCGGCCTTTTTCCATGGAAATATTTCGGCCTCGTCTAAGGGTTTTTCCTTAGACGACTATGCATTATGTCCAATTTTATTGTGTGAATTAGGGCCGTAGAATAGCCGCGGATATTCGGTCAAACCCGGAACAGTGGATATTCGGAAAAGCCCCGAACTAGGGAGTTGGACTCCATGAAAACAAGACGTGAAATTTTATCTCTAAGTGCCGTCGCCGCCCTCGGGCTGGCGATACAGCCCGGTTCGGCCGCTTCGGCTCAACCGCAGACGCCACCTTCCGGTTACACGCCGCGTTGGGGAATGGCGATTGACCTTCGCAAATGTATTGGCTGTCAGGCCTGCACGGTTTCCTGCGCAATGGAAAACGGCGTTCCAACCGGCGCCCACCGGACCGTGGTCAGTACCTACGAAGTTCCCACCGACAATGGACCGGGTCAGGCCGTGTTGCCCCGCTTGTGCAATCACTGCGAAAACCCGGCCTGCATTTCGGTTTGCCCGGTCGATGCCACCTACCAGCAAACGGACGGTACGGTCGTGATCGATGCCGAGCAGTGTGTGGGGTGCGGCTACTGCGTCCAGGCGTGCCCGTACGACGCGCGGTTCATCAACAAGGAAACCGGAATCGCCGACAAGTGCACCTTCTGCGTTCAACGCGTCGGGGCCGGCCTGTTGCCGGCCTGCGTCGAAACGTGTGTCGGCGGGGCCCGTGTTTTTGGAGACCTCAAGGCGAAAGACAGCCAGGTGGCGCTTTTGATTCAAAATCACAAAGTCGATGTGTTGCGTCCGGAAATGGGGACGCGCCCGCAAGTGTATTACATTGGTCTTGATGGACGCCTTCAAGACCGCGTTGAAGCCGAGTTCGGAGCACGCCAATTACGTGACCAGAACCCGCAGCAGGAGGGTTGAGCCATGAATTCCGGTATTGTTGACCTTATTTCGTTCGATCAAGGCTTCGCGTGGCGTCACTGGGCGGTGTGGTATTTCCTGCTGGTTGGCAGCGCCGCCGGCGCTTCGCTGATCGCCTTCATTGCGACCCTTCGCGACGAAGACGCGCCCCAGGTCCGGCCGGCGCTGTTCGCTGCCGCCGCTGCGGGTATCGCGGCGCCTTTCCCGCTGCTGGCGGACCTTCACCAACCGGCTCGCTTCATGCATTTCTACCTGAGCGCGGCGACCGATTCGATCATGTGGTGGGGGGCCTGGTTCCTGCCCGCATTCGTTGCCGGCCTGGCCGTCCTGGTCATTCTCTACAGCCCCTTTGGCAGGCGCTTTATGGCTTTCCGCACATATGCCTGGTACTGGACGGCCGCGTTTGCGATCGCCGTGCTGGCTTACACCGCCGGAGAAATGACCGTCGTCCGGGCCCGTCCGGTCTGGCACGACGCCTTGTTCCCCATCCTTTTGACCCTGAGTTCCTTCGTTTCCGGCGCCGGTATTGTCGCCATCGTTGCGACGGCACGGGGTGAAAATCCCGGCATCGCCCCTCGCGTTCTGGGCATCGGCTCCCTGCTATTCGTGGTTGGCGTCGTCGCCTGGATCACCGCGGGCTGGGGCAATGGCGGCGCGTTCACCGAACTCGCGATTAGGTACAACCCCGTCAGCCTCTTGCTTGTCATGACCGGCGTTTGTGGTATCGGCGGGGCGGTGGTGACGCTCGCCATGCCGCGCGCCGCCATCTTCAACATCCTGGCCGGCGCGCTGGCGGTGGTTGGCGCGCTCATCTTCCGGTGGCAACTGTTCATGGGCGGTCAGGCCCAGCCTAAAACCGAAACCGGTTTCCTCCCCTACTCATTGTTCGCCAACAGCGATGCCCTTGCCGGCCTGATCGGCACCGTCGGACTGCTGGCGGTGATCGTCGCCGTCCTGTCCTTCATCCTGATCCACAAGGATGAGGGCGGCGAAGATCACACGGCATCTCACACAGCGCTCTAAAGGAGATCATGTTATGTTACCGTCACGCAGAAATTTCCTTCTCGGCACCACAGCGGCCTGTGGCCTCGGGGCATTCGCATACGGCTACGCCAAGACGGGCGAACACATTTTCGAAGGCCTGATCGGAAAAAACAAGATTTCCGGCGTACGGGGAAACGCCCACGAACCGGAATACACCGTCAACGCCGAAACCGGGGCCGTCACTCTCAATCCCAATCAGCGCATTTCCTACACCATGTGCATGGGTTGCACGACGAGTTGTGGCGTCCGGGTCCGCACGGACACCCGCACCGGAGAGGTTCTCCGCGTCACCGGAAACCCTTATCACCTGTTATCGACAGACCCGCATTTGCCCTACGAGACATCGGTCAAGGACAGCCTTATGAACCTGTCACGCTATCAGGAGAAGGGCCTCGCCGGACGGTCCACCGCCTGCGGACGCGGCAACGCCGTCCTGACCAAGCTTAAGGACCCGCGCCGCGTTCTGACCCCGATGAAACGGGTCGGTCCGCGCGGTGGCGGCCAATGGAAGGCCATCCCCTTCGAGCAACTGATCGAGGAAGTCGTGGAAGGCGGGGACCTGTTCGGTGAAGGCCACGTCGACGGCCTGCGGGCGATCCGTGACGTGAAAACGCCGATCGATCCGGAAAATCCGGAATTCGGGCCCAAGTCCAACCAACTGGTCTTCCTGCCCCCCTATAAGAATGGCCGCCTGAACTTCGCCGCCCGTTTCGCCAAAAAGTCTTTTGGCACCGTAAACTTCGTCGGGCACCGCAGCTATTGCGGACTGAGCATGCGGTCCGGCTACGCGGCGCTGCTGGATGACTGGAAAAAGCAACCGCACCTTAAGCCGGACTTCGACAACGCCAAGTTCATGCTATTCGTCGGCACCGCGCCGGGCAATGCGGGGAATCCCTTCAAGCTGATGGGCCACTTGATCGCCAAGGCCCGGTCCGAACGCAACGTCCGGTACGTCGTCGTCGATCCGGTCATGACGAATGCCCAATCCCATGCGTCAAAACAAAGCGAATGGCTGCCGGTCAAGCCCGGCACCGACTCGGCGCTGGTCATGGGCATGATCCGCTGGATTTTGGAAAACGACCGCCAGGACAGCGCCTTTCTGGCCCAACCGTCGCCCAAGGCGGCAAAGGCGGCGGGGCAAGTGTCATGGTCGAACGCCACCCATCTGGTGATTGACGATCAGGACCATCCGGACGCCGGGCGCTTCCTGCGCTACGGTCAGATCAACGCCGAGGCGCCGGAAAAATTGAAAAAATCGGAGATCGCCGTCGATACCCTGAGCGGCGAAGTCGTCGCCGCCGATAGCAGTGCGGCGCCCGCTCAAGCCTTCCATGAAGGCGTGGTGACGCTAGCAGACGGAACGAAAGTCAAAGTCGCCACCAGCCTTACCCTGTTGAGGCGGGAAGCGGACAAGATGACGATTGCCGAGTATTCCGCCGCCTGCGGCATTCCGGAAGACAAGATCGTCGGCCTGGCGCACGAGTTCACATCCCACGGCAAACAAGCCGCCGCGGACTGCCATGGCGGCACCATGCACAGTGCGGGCTTCTATACCGCCTACGCGATTGTCATGTTGAACGCCCTGGTCGGCAACTTGAATGCCAAGGGTGGAACCGGTGCCGGCGGCGGCAAGTTCAAGTCGATCGCACCGGGGCCACGCTATAACGTCGCGGGCTTCCCGGGTAAGGTTAAACCGAAGGGCGTCAATCTTGGCCGCGGCGGGTTCGCGTACGAAAAAACCAGCGAATTCGCCCGTAAAAAGGCCGCCGGGAAAAACCCCTATCCCGCCGATGCGCCCTGGTTCACGATGGCCCCACCGCTGTCGGCGCACTTCTTCACGGCGGCGATGACGGGCTATCCGTACAAGGCGAAGGCCTTGATTACATGGTCGACAAACCCGATCTACGGCATCGCCGGGGTCGAAAATCTGGTCGACAAAGGAATGCGCGATCCCAAAAACATCCCGCTTTTTGTCGCCATCGACCCCTTTATCAACGAAACCACCCGTTACGCCGACTACATCGTCCCCGACAGTGTTCTGTACGAAAGCTGGGGTTGGGCCGGTGTCTGGGCGGCCTCCCTGACCAAGGTCTCGACCGCCCGCTGGCCGGTGATGGAGCCCGCCATGGAGAAATTACCGGACGGACGCCCCATCGACATGGAAACGTTCCTCATCGAAGTTGCCAAACGCATGGGTCTTCCGGGTTTTGGCGACAAGGCAATTATGGATAAAGACAAAAACCTGTTACCCCTGAACAGGGCAGAGGATTACTACCTCCGCGCGGCGGCCAACGTCGCCTTCGACGGCAAACCGGTGCCGGATTCCGACGACGATGAAATGGCCCTGACCGGTGTCGACCGTATTCGCCCGGCGATGGAAGAAATTTTGAAACCGGAAGAATGGCGCAAGGTCGCCTATGTCTATAACCGCGGCGGTCGTTTCGCCAATGTGGAAACGGGTTACAAGGACGGTCACCTGGCCAGGACGTACAACAAAGGTATGCAAATCTGGAACGAGGAGTTGGCGAGCGCACGAAACTCGCTGACCGGGAAACGCCATATCGGCGCGCCATCCTTCACACCGCAAAGTCTCGCAGACGGACGCCCGATGGAAGACGTGTTCCCCGCGAGCGAGTGGCCGTTCCTCGCCGTTTCGACCAAATCGGAATTGCAGTCGTCCCACACCATCGGCATCCCGTCACTGCAGGATATCCACCGGTCGAATTCGATATCGCTGAACGACAAGGATGCGGCGCGTCTCTACATCGCCACCGGGGATACAGTGAAGGTCAACTCTCCGGATGGCGAAATCATCGGCAAAGCCCTTGTTCGCGAGGGCATTGGCACCGGTGTCGTCGGCATCGAACATGGCTTCGGGCACAAGGCGCTCGGTGCAAGCATGTACACAATCGGCGGACGGGTATTCGCGGCAAGCGCGCTTGCCGCCGAAGGCGTCAATATCAATGACCTCGGGGTGCGCGACCCCTCCTCGTCGCACGAACTGGTTCTCTGTGATTTCGTGGTCGGCAACGCGGCTCGCCAAGCCATCCCCGTGCGGGTGACGAAAATCGCAGGAGCCGACGTCTAAACAAGCTCAACATAGAGCCAACATCAAGGGCAGTCTTCGGACTGCCCTTTTTTTTTGCGCGGCCCCCTGCGCATTAACTGGCGGCCGGCATCGCCTGCCGGCCTCGGGCACAAATCCTGGCTGCAAATTGAACCCGTCCGGCATTCTCCGAATTTCATTTATTTCCTTCTAACGCCCGGTATCCCCTATTATCATTTCCTGAACAGTCCTGGTCCGGGGGCCGAGATTCGAATCCTCGCAGGCGCACCATTCTCAACAAACTGGAATTTTCATGCGCGATTTTCAAGCTCCGGGCCGATCCGCCGTTTACGGTGAGAAACATATGGTGGCGACGTCTCATCCGGTCGCGTCCGCAATTGCGATAAACGTCCTCAATGACGGCGGCAACGCCGTCGACGCCGCCCTCGCCGCCAGCGCCGCCCTGTGTCTGGCCGAACCGCATATGACCGGTATCGGTGGCGACTGCTTCGCCATATACGCCCCGGCAAACGGCAAGCCCGTCGCCCTCAACGGGTCCGGCTTCGCGCCAGCGGCATCGGATCCCGACCGGCTGTTGGGGCAGGGGTTATCCGAAATACCCGGCGATAGCGCCGACGCCGTGACGGTTCCCGGCGCCATTGACGCCTGGTGCCGGCTGCACGAAGACTACGGCAGCATGCCGTTGGACAGGATTTTCACGCCGGCCATCGAGCTCGCCGAAAGTGGTTGCATCGTCAGCCCCCGCGTGGCTTTCGACTGGGGCAATCACGCCGGGCGACTGGCCGCAAGCCCGTCGGCACGGAGCCACTTCCTGGCCGGTGGCGGCCCGCTTAAGGTCGGCGACCGGTTCGCCAACCCGGCCCTGGCGCAAACATTCCGGCTGATCGCCGCTCGGGGCCGACGGGGCTTCTACGAAGGGGCCGTCGCCGATGCCATCGTGGGTTTCCTGAAGGGGCTTGGCGGGGTCCATACCGTCGATGATTTTGCCGCACAGGCATCCATTTACGTCGATCCGATCCAAGCCTCCTATCAGGGGCACGCCGTCTATGAATGCCCGCCCAACGGGCAGGGCGTTATCGCCCTTCTGATTTTGAAAATTCTGGAGCGCTTCGAGCATTCGACCGGGCTGAGTGAGGTTGACCGGGTCCATCTGCTGGCGGAAGCGACCAAGCTGGCCTATGCCCAGCGGGACGCCATCGTCGGCGATCCGGTCCTTTCACCGGACGCCGGCGACATTCTGCTGGCGACCGATCTAGCCGACAATCTGGCGGGCCAGATAAGCCTCGGGCAGGCCCTCCCCGACCGCCCTATCGAGGGTACCGAACACAAAGACACGATCTATCTATGCGTCGTCGATAAAGACGGAAATGCCATATCGTTCATCAATTCGCTGTTCAACGCCTTCGGCAGTGCCCTGTATGAACAAAAAACCGGGGTTCTGTTGCATAGCCGGGGAACGGGGTTCAGGCTGGAAGCCGGCCACCCCAATCGACTGGGGCCAAACAGGCGGCCGCTGCATACCATTATCCCGGCGATGGTTTTCGATGACGACAAGGCCGTCGCACCGTTTGGCGTGATGGGTGGTCATTATCAGGCGACCGGGCACGCCAATTTGCTGAGCCGCGTGCTGCAACAGGGCCTCGACCTACAACACGCGCTTGACCTGCCCCGCAGCTTTGCCTACGGCGGTCCGCTGGTGCTGGAAACCGGTTATGACGACACCACCGCCCGGGCGCTTGTCGAAAGAGGGCACGAGGTAAAGCGAGCGCCGGGGCCGCTGGGCGGCGGGCAGGTTATCTGGATTGATCGCCGGCGCGGCATTCTGACCGCCGCGTCCGATCCCCGCAAAGACGGCTGCGCCCTTGGAATTTAAGCGGCCGAGCCTTATTCACGAGCCTTATTCATAAGGGGGAATGCCTGGTATTTGACCGGCTTTCTGCGGGGCTTGGTCGTCTTCACCGCTGGCCGGCAGCAATCCCGAATCGACGGGCAATGTCGTGTCAAAACGCAGGTCGTCCTGTCCCATGAACAGATAGGTTTCGATCGGCGCCCCGCCGTCCCCTTTGGGCGGTTTTTGAGCCTGCGAAGGCGCCGTTGACGTTTCGGTCCGATCAATATTTTCCTGATTAACGCTTCCCGCCACGGCCGGCAAAACGGCAAACGGGATACACGCGGCGAAGATCAGCACTGGAATAACGGGAAGATACATTCGGTAATCCCCTGCCATAGCGCAGCCCCTGAAACCGAAGCCTTAATTAAACCCTGGCTGCCGCTATAATAAGTTGTACGGTATCAACCTTACATCAGCCTGACGTGCGGAAAATAAAACGCGTGGCGACACTCGGCCCATCGGCGTCTGGCGAACTTCATCGGGACACAGGGATGACGGCGGACGTTAACGGAACCGTTGACGATCAGCCGAGTTTTGCGATTAACACGGCGACCAGCGCCAGCAATCCGAGGCCGATACCGCCGACACTGAGAACCATGATGATGAGATTTCGGGAGAACTCGTCCTTCTTCTTTTTCTTTTTCTTGACGGGCGTCGCCGTGCCTTGCTTTTTTTGTGGCAGCGGTTTTTTCGCTTTCACCTCGTCCTTGTTTTTTTGTTCCTTGTAGATGATTTTTGAAAATGATCTGTCGGCCTCGTCATCGTAACTTTCTTCAATCACCCGGACGGCCATGTGGTGCGGGCTGGCAATCAGCATGCGGCACTGGTGGATCGCCATATTCTTGTCATCATGGACAGAATCCAGCATCCAGCCGCCGTTTTTGAATGTATATATTTCGAAAGAAACGGATATCGTCATGTCAGCGCACCGAATTCAATCCCGCACACGAGGCCCCCGTCGGCGGCCGGCAGCCGTTCTCTCCGTCGGCCGGCAAGGCGACATTTCCAGTCACGCATCCTTGACCTTGTAATTTGCCGCGCCGATCAGATAGTGATCGTCATCGTCGCCGCCCCGCGCCGGCATGATAATACTGCGATAAAGAATGACGTCACCGTTGGCGTGTTCAAATTCCCCACCGATGGTAATTGGTATTTGCTTGTCCTGAACCCGGCGATAGTATTTCACGGCCTGCCCGAGCACGGTATTTTCAGGCGTCTCCGATACCGGGTGACCAACCAGCGACGCCGTTCCCTCCTCGGCAAAGGCGCCGCCGATACGTTCGAAAGAAGGCTGGTCATTTTCATCATCGATTTCCAGCATGTAAATGCTGGGATAAATATCGCCAAGATCCCTGCCAAGAACATCACTGAATACCGGGATCGAATCGCCATCCTGGGCACTGCGCCAATGCATCAACAGGCGATGCACCATGCGGCGTTCCATGCCGTTATTTTGAGAATCGTCCTGCATTTCATCCCTTCCGTCACGTCGGAAGCGGCAATAGGGCCGCCATTTATCACCTCGGAATGTATGCTATCCGATCGATCAGTAAAATCAAAATGTTACGATTCACGATACGGCAAGGCCGTTATCCAACATATTGATCGGATGAGTACCACGGTTATTAATAAAACAGCCTTTTGTATTTGCCTGCTTCTTGTTCCGCCAGGATCGTCGCGGCTTCCGTTCAGATAACTTTACGAAGTTCAACGATGAAACTATCCATTTCCTGACCAAGCATTTCGCCCTGCCTGGACAATTCGGCGGCAGCCGCCAGCACTTCGGATGCCGACTGGCCGGTTTCTCCGGCAGCCTGTGTGACTTTGACAATGTTGCCGGTAACTTCGGACGTACCGCTGGACGCCTGCTCGACATTGCGGGCGATTTCCTGCGTCGCGGCTCCCTGTTCTTCGACGGCGGCGGCGATGGTCGAAGAAATCTGATTGATTTCCGAAATCGTGCCGGTAATCCCCCGAATGGCCTTCACGGCATCCTGGGTGGCGGTTTGGATGCCACCGATCTGGGCGCTGATTTCTTCGGTCGCCTTGGCCGTTTGATTGGCCAGATTCTTGACTTCCGAGGCGACAACCGCGAATCCCTTGCCGGCATCGCCCGCACGGGCCGCCTCGATGGTCGCGTTCAGCGCCAGCAGGTTGGTTTGTTCGGCGATATCGGAAATCAGTTCAACCACTTCGCCGATCTTGTTGGCCGCTTCCGCCAGACCCTGGACCTGTTCATTGCTTCGGTCCGCTTCTTTCGCCGCATTGGCCGCTATGTCGTTGGACTGTGTCACCTGACGGCTGATTTCACCGATGGAACTGGACAGTTCCTCGGCGGCGGCGGCGACTGTTTGCACATTGGTCGCGGCCTCCTCGGCGGCGGCGGCCACCGTCGTTGCCTGGCCAGAGGTCTCGCCGGCCGTATTTTCCATCGTTTGCGCCGTCGATTGCAATTCGGTTGCCGCAGATGCGACCGTCTGGACGACGTTCTTCATGTTTTTTTCGAAATCATCGGCGATGGCCGTAAAGTTCGTCACCTTATCGGACATGATCTGGGTTGCGTTGTTGATGACGCGGCTGGCGGAAAGGAAATTTCCGGTCATCCCCTTTTCGAGAATCCGCCGATAGTACTTGTTGTTGCTGACGTATTCCAGGCAGGCCTGGGATTCCCGAACGTAGGCATCGCAGCGATCGATAACCAGATTGATCGTCCGCAACAATTCCGCGGCTTCCCCTTTTTCCGTGATGCCGATAATCCTCGCTTCAAAATCCCCATCGGCAACCGCGTGACAAACTTTAAGGGCCTTCCTGATCGCCGCTTTCTCTTCACTACCAAACATGACATTACTCCTGTTTATCGCCGATGAGCCGCGATGCGGCCCAATATTGTCGCGCGCACCCGGTTCACCCGTTGCCCCATTTTCGCTATATCAAGCCGGCGATGAATTCGTCGTATTCCATGCCATTTTCGGCCAACAAGTCTGTAATCATCTTCATGGACGCCGCCATGCCTTCCTTGCTGTTGGCATGCTTGTGTTCTTCGGCGAGCAATTTCTTGTAAAGCGGAATGATGGTGTTTTCCAGGATCGTCCGGTCGGGCACGCGGCGATTTGAATGGTACCCCACGACATTGCCGTCCAGGTCTTTGCTTGGCGTGACATGGGCCAGGACCCAGTAATGATCGCCATTCGCCGAACGGTTGACGACATAGGCGAAAAGCTCACGACCGTCCTGAATTGTGTCCCACAACAGCTTGAAGATACAGCGCGGCATTTCCGGATTGCGGATCTTGGCGTGCGGTTCGCCCAGGCATTCCTGTTCCGTGTAATCAGCCAATTTCAGGAACAGGTCGTTGACATACGTCATCCGGCCCTTCAGGTCGGTCTTGCTGACAATGATCTCGTCGTCTTTAAAAAACCGTTCGACGCCGGTCAGGCTTACCTCGTTCGCCATTCTTCACCCCCACCTTCCTATGCACAAACGACGTATCAAATCCGGGAGGCGGCCGTCCTGCCGGAGTTTAAGAATTATGCCGACAGCCGGCCGCCACTGGATAGTCCGTAAGCCGATTGTGGACTATCCGCAAACGTTTATCAATCCGTTTGCAGGGTGGCGTAATTTTCTCGCTTTGCGACATGCGGCGCGGATCAGGCCCTGAGCGAGCCGCCGGTGGCCTTCTCGACCGCCGCCACAATTTTGCCCGACACGCCTTCGATTTCCTCTTCGGTCAGGGTCTTGTCAGTCGGCTGCAACGTCACGTTAATGGCGAGGGATTTGTGCCCATCGGCCAGGCTGCCGCCGGCGAAGACATCGAACACCGAAACATCGGCGATCAGCTTTTTTTCGGCAGACATCGCGGCCCGCGTCACTGCGTCGGCCCGGACGCCCTGTTCGACAACGAAGGCGAAATCCCGTTTGACCGGATGCAGGGGCGACAGCCGTAACAGCGGCTTGGTCGTTCCCTTGACCTTCGCTTTCGGCAGATTCTCCAGATAGACTTCGAACCCGACGACGGGACCCTTCACATCCATTTTGGCCAACACACCCGGGTGTATTTCGCCAAAAGCCGCCAGCACCGTTTTAGGGCCAAGGTTGAGGGTGCCGGAACGGCCCGGGTGATACCAGCCCGGCGCCGCGTCAATGACGGTCTGTAGCTTGTCTGTCGGCGCCCCGGCGGCGGCCAGCGCGGCCAGCGCATCGGCCTTGGCGTCGAAGGCATCGACGGGCCTGGAGGGTTCCGCCCAATTCCGCCTGCCGCTTCGTCCCGATCGGAGGCCGCACGCGACCATGTCCTGGCCTTCGGGTTCATCGCTATGGAATTGCGGCCCGATTTCGAACAACGGGCAATCGCCGACGCCCATATCGGCGTTACGGCCCGCCGCCGCTATCAGGTTGGGCAGAATTGACGGTCGCATGACCCCCAATTCGGAACTGATCGGATTAACCAGAACCAGATCGTCGGAACCGCCGCCAAACAGTGCGGCGTCATCGGCCGGCATGAAAGACAGGGTCACGGCTTCGACCAAACCGCGCGAGGCCAATGCCCGGCGGGCATCGGCGCGACGGCGCTGATCCGAACTCAGCGCCGGATGCGGAATGGCGCCAGGCCGTGGCAATGAGACCATCGACAACTTGTCATAGCCGTGCACGCGAACGATTTCCTCGACAAGGCAGGCCTCGCCGACGATATCGCTGCGCCAGGTCGGAACGGAAACATCAAGCGTTTCCCCGTCCCCCGTCACGGTAAAGCCAAGAGCGTCCAGAATCCGCTTCATTTCGTCGATGGCGACCTCGACCCCGGCCAGTTGCAGGACCCGGGCAGGACGGAAGGGAATAATCAGGCTGCGGTCGGGTTCGGCCCCGGCGACGACCGGCCGAGAGGCCTCGCCGCCGCAAATATCGACAATAAGCCGGGTCGCAATTTCCATTCCTGTTTCAAGGAAGGCCGAGTCTATCCCGCGCTCGAAACGAAAACGGGCATCGGACTGCACGTTCAGCTTACGCCCGGTGATGGCGGTGCGGATCGGATCAAACAGCGCCGATTCGACAAACACATTGGTCGTTTCCTCGGTGCAGCCGGAACGCTCGCCGCCGATAATGCCGCCCAATGCCTCGGCATCGTGGGCGTCGGCGACCACCGTCATGTCGCCATCCATTTCATATTCCTTGCCGTTCAACGCCAGCAACGTTTCGCCCGGACGGGCCATCCGGACATGAATATCGCCCTCGACCTTGTCGGCATCGAAAACGTGCAGCGGCCGGCAATATTCGATGGTCATGATGTTGGTGATGTCGACCAGCGCCGAAATCGGGCGCAGGCCGATGGCCAGCAGTTTATCCTGTAGCCATGTCGGGCTTTCGACGTTTTTGACGCCACGAATATAGCGCCCGACGAAATGCGGGCAGGCATCGGCGAAATCGGGTTCGAAATCGCGCAGCACCTTGATCGGACTTTCGAACGTCCCCGCTATCGGTATCGCGTGCAACGGCTTCAACGTTCCCATGCCGGAGGCCGCGAGGTCGCGGGCGATGCCGCGAATGCCCAGGCAGTCGCCCCGGTTCGGCGTGATCGCGATGTCGATCACCGGATCGGACAGCCCCATCACCTCGACGGCCGACGCACCGACCGGCGCATCGTCGGCCAGTTCGACAATACCCTCGTGCTCGTCGCTCAAACCCATCTCGCGTTCCGACAGCAACATGCCGTTGCTTTCGACGCCGCGGATTTCGGCCTTTTTCAGGGTCACGTCGAGGCCGGGAATGTAGCTGCCGCTGGCCGCGAAAACGCCCTTCAGACCCTTGCGCGCGTTCGGCGCACCACAAACGACCGCCAGGGTTTCGGTGCCATTATCGACGGTGCAGACCTGCAACTTGTCGGCATCGGGATGCTTGACGGCCTCGATCACATGGCCGACGACAAAGCTCTCCAGCCCCACCGAACGCTCGACAACGCTTTCAATTTCCAGCCCAAGCATGGTCAGGCGGTCGGTGATATCGGCCAGGGTCGCGTCCGTATCAAGATGCTCTTTGAGCCAACCAAGGGTAATTTTCATCGGGTCAGCCCTCCGACAACGTTGGGGATATCGAGGGACTGGAATCCATAGTGCCGTAGCCAGCGCAGATCGGATTCGAAGAACGTCCGCAGATCGGGGATGCCATATTTCAACATGGCGAGGCGCTCGACCCCCATGCCGAAGGCGAAGCCCTGATATTTGCCGGAATCGATACCGCAATTTTCCAGCACCTTGGGGTTGATCATGCCGCAGCCGAGAATTTCCAGCCAGTCGTCGCCGTGGCCGATGCGGAATTCGCCGCCTTTACGGGTACACCCGATATCGACTTCCGCCGACGGCTCGGTGAACGGGAAGTAACTGGGCCGGAAGCGCACCGGCAAATCCTCGACGCCAAAAATCGCCCGGCAGGCGTCGATAATGCAGCCTTTCAAGTGGCCCATGTGGGTCGTTTCGTCGACAACCAGGCCTTCGATTTGATGAAACATCGGCGAATGGGTGGCGTCGTAATCACAGCGATAGGTCCGCCCCGGCACGATGATGCGGATCGGCGGTTCCTTGTCCTGCATGGTGTGAATTTGCACGGGCGACGTATGGGTACGCAGCAACTTGCGCTGGCCCTCCTTTTCGCGGGGAAGATAGAACGTGTCGTGTTCCTGACGGGCCGGATGTTCCGGCGGAATGTTCAGGGCCGTGAAGTTGTACCAGTCTTCTTCGATGTCGGGGCCTTCGGCGACGGTGAACCCCATCTCGCAGAAGATCGCCGTCATCTCTTCCGTCATCTGGCTGATCGGATGGACACGGCCATCCCGTTGCGGCCGCACCGGCAGGCTGACATCGACCCTTTCGGCCATCAGCCGGACGTCCAGTTCGGCGCGTTCCAGATCGGCCTTGCGGGCCTCGATGGCGTTCGCTATGTCGGCCTTCAAGGCGTTGATCGCCTGGCCGGCTTGACGCCGGGCGTCCGGGTCCATCCCGCCGAGAGACTTCATGGCCCCGGTGATCGAGCCTTTTTTACCGAGAGCCGAAACCCGCACGGTGTCGAGCAGCGCACTCGTTTCGGCGCTTTCGATGGCCGTCATCAAGGCGTCGCGCAGTGATTGAGTCGTGTCCATTAGAATATTGTTCCGTCAATTGCACAAGAAAAAGGGGAGCGGCGGCCTTTTACAAGGTCGGCTCCCCGAATTCGATTTTCCCGATGGATGAACCTTAAGGAAGGATCAGGATTTAGCGAGAGCCGCCTCGGCCTCTTCAACCAGGGCCTTGAAGGCCTCGGGCTCGCTGATCGCCAGTTCGGACAAAACCTTGCGGTCCAGTTCGATCTCGGCCTTGGCCAGCCCACACATAAAGCGGGAATAGGTCAGGCCATACTGACGGGCGCCGGCGTTGATACGGGCGATCCACAAACGACGGAACTGCCGCTTTTTGGTGCGGCGGTCGCGATAGGCGTACTGGAGGCCTTTTTCGACGCGTTCGATTGCAATTCGGAAGCTGGATTTGCTGCGGCCACGATAGCCGCTCGCCATATCCAGAATTTTCTTGTGTCGGGCGTGGGCAGCGGTGCCCCCTTTGACTCGTGCCATAGTTCCGGTTCCTTAAAATCTGTTCTGGTATAAGGGCTGAAGTCAGCCGTTCGGCATATAGGATCTGACGATGCGGGCGTCGGCGGCACACAGGATCATGGTGCCACGGGCCTTCCGCTTCATCTTCTGGGGGCGCTTGCTCATGCCGTGCTGCTTGAGGGCGACATTCCCGCGAACCTTGCCGGAACCGGTAAGGCGAAAGCGCTTTTTGGCGCTGGACTTGGTCTTCAACTTGGGCATTTCACATTCCTTAAATCTAACGAAATTGTGTTTTAGAGCGGCTGGGCATGCCCTGCCGGACCGCTCACGAAGGGCGGGTTATAGCGCCCCGGCGATTGAATTGCAAGGCGCGGAAACGAAAAACGGCACGCACCGCAAATTGGCGGGCGCCGTCACTCTATAAACCGCCGCGACAAGCCTACTTGGGCGCCACAATCATCACCATCAGGCGACCTTCGATACGCGGGTATTGTTCGACTTTGACTTGTTCGTCGAGTTCGGCGCGAATCCGGTTCAGCACTTCCATACCCAGATTCTGGTGGGCCATTTCCCGGCCGCGGAAACGGATGGTGAACTTGACCTTATCGCCGTGCTCCAGGAACCGCTGAGCATTCCGCATCTTTACTTCGTAGTCATGGATATCGATGCCGGGACGCATCTTGATTTCCTTGACCTCGATGACCCGCTGTTTCTTGCGGGCCTCGTTGCGCTTTTTCTGCTCTTCATATTTGAATTTTCCGTAATCCAGCACCTTGCAGACAGGCGGATCGGCATTGGGCGACACCTCGACCAAATCAAGGCCGGAGTCGAGCGCAAGTGCAATGCCTTCTTCAACGGAAAGAACACCAACCATTTCACCATCGGCACCGACAACACGAACACTCGGTGCACTGATCATATCATTGACGCGCGGGCCCTTGCGGGTCGGCGCTTGTGTCACAGGACGTCTCGCTATTTCAAAAATCTCCCGATTGTTAATTCATGGTTGACCGCCTTCATGGTCAACCTTTTACCCGAAGCCCGGCCATGGGCCCGGCGGCTTCGCGTCCAAGTCTAGCGACTGCTTCACCAAGCGCAAGAATTTCTTGATCTTTGCCGCCCAGCCGACGAACGGCGACGGTTCCTTCTTCGGCCTCGCGACTACCAACGACGAAGATCAGCGGCACTTTCTTCACGGAATGTTCGCGAATCTTGTAATTGATTTTCTCGTTCCGAAGATCGATTTCCGACCGGATTCCGGCGGCGTCGAGCGCCGCCTTGACGGTTTTCGTATAGGCGTCGGCGGCGTCGGTGATGGTCGCGACGACGACCTGAACCGGGGCCAGCCACAACGGGAACTTGCCCGCCGTATTTTCAATCAAGATGCCGATGAAGCGCTCGAAGGTGCCGAGAATGGCCCGGTGCAGCATAACCGGCCGGTGTTTTGCGCCGTCTTCGGCGACGTAGGAGGCATCCAGCCGCTCGGGCAGCACGAAATCCACTTGCAAGGTGCCGCACTGCCAATCGCGGCCGATGGCGTCGCGCAAGACAAATTCCAGCTTGGGGCCGTAAAAAGCGCCCTCGCCGGGGTTCAGCTCCCATTCCAGACCGGCCGCCTCGGTCGCCTCCTTCAGCGCCGTTTCCGCCTTGTCCCAGGTGTCATCCGAACCGGCGCGGACCTCGGGGCGGTCGGAGAATTTGACCTTGACCTCGTCGAATCCCAGATCCTTGTAGATGCTGAGCAACAAGGTGCAGAACGCTTCGGTTTCCGACGTGATGTCGCCTTCACGGCAAAAAATATGCGCGTCGTCCTGGGTAAAGGCCCGGACCCGCATCAAGCCATGCAGGGCGCCCGAAGGTTCATTGCGATGGCACGAGCCGAATTCGGCCATCCGCAACGGCAAGTCGCGGTAGCTGGTGTTGCCCTGACGGAAAATCTGCACGTGGCAGGGGCAGTTCATCGGCTTGATGGCCAGAACCCGGTCTTCGGATTCAGAGGTAAACATGTGCTCGCGGAACTTTTCCCAGTGGCCCGAGGCTTCCCACAACGAGCGATCAACCAGCTCCGGTGTGTTGACCTCGACGTAATCGGCCAGTTCCAGACGGGCCCGGATGTATTCCTGCAGCTTGCGGTAGATGGTCCAGCCCTTGGGATGCCAGAACACACCGCCCTGGGCTTCTTCCTGCAAATGGAACAGGTCCATCTCGCGGCCAAGCCGCCGATGATCGCGCTTTTCGGCCTCTTCCAGCATATGCAGATAGGCCTTCAACTGCTTGTCGTCGGGCCAGGCCGTGCCATAAATTCGTTGCAACATTTCGTTGCTGGAATCGCCGCGCCAGTAGGCTCCGGCCAATTTCATCAACTTGAACGACTTGCCCAGCTTGCCGGTGCCGGGCAGGTGCGGCCCGCGGCACAGGTCAACAAAGTCGCCCTGGCGATAGAGTGTGATTTCTTCCGTTTCGGGAAGGTCACCGATGATTTCCGCCTTATAGGCTTCGCCGATACCCTTGAAATACGCGATCGCCTCGTCGCGGTTCCAGACTTCCCGAATGATTTTCTCGTCGCGCTTGACGATCTCGTGCATGCGGGCCTCGATCTTTTCCAGATCTTCCGGGGTAAACGGCGTCTCGACGGCGAAATCATAGAAGAAGCCGTTTTCAATGGACGGGCCGATGGTGACCTGGACGTTCGGATACAGTTCCTTTACCGCTTCGGCCAAAACGTGGGCGGCATCGTGGCGCAGCAGTTCCAGGCCGTCTTCATCCCTGGCGGTGACGATGGCCAGCGCGCTGTCGGCCTCGATCAAGCGGGATAAATCCCACATGGCGCCATCGACGCGCACGGCCAGCGCCGCTTTGGCGAGGCCCGGGCCAATGTCGGCGGCGACGTCGGCACCGGTGACGGGGCCATCAAACCGGCGTTCACTGCCGTCGGGAAGGGTAATCGCAACCATGTCTTACGTGCTCTTGATTCGAATAAATAAAAAACCACTCGCAGCAGCGAGGGAATGTAGAGCCATCAGTCCCGCTGTCAAGCAAGCATTCAACCGGCACGCAGGGTTTTCAGCGCCGCCAGGGCTTCGTCCGTGCTGATATCCTGCAGGTGAGGCCGTCTCAGGATCGCTACCCTGGCCCCGCGCTGGCCGCAAAGCGCCGGGTCCGACGCCCCGGAAAACAGCACCAACGAGGGGCAGCCGGCCGCCGCTATCAGATGCATCGGTCCACTGTCATTGCCGATAGCCGCGCTGGCGGCACGCGCCAAACGCACCAGATCGACCAGCCCGGTGCGACCGGACAGGTCGAGCGCCCGCGGACAGGCCGCGCCGATGTCGGCCAGAGTATCGGCTTCCGCCGCCGTTCCCAGCAGCACCGGCTGCACGCCGTCGGACAGCAATTGACCGGCGAGAGCCGCAAAGTTTGCCGCCGGCCAGCGCTTCTCCGGTCGATGCGCGGCCCCCCCCGGCGCCAACAGGGCAAACGGCGCGACGATGCCAAGGGGCGCCAGAAACGGGGCGTCAGCCTGCTCGAAATCCCTGCCGGTCAACACTTCTTCCGGTGCCGGAACGGTTTCTATACCGGCCATTCGAAGTTGTTCCGCTTGGCGTTCTATCGTGTGCATCGTATCCCGGGCGGGGTTGGCGTGGGGATGGGAGGCGCCGCGCGCGATGCCCGACCACTGCGGTAACGTCCCCGGCCAGAACAGGCGATAATAAAAGGAACTGCGATCCGACGTTTGCAAATCGTAAACCCGTTCGAAGCCGCCACCCCGCAGCGCCGTGCGCAGATGACGCCAGGCCGCAAGGTCCAGCCCGCGAGGCCGGGAATCGAGCCAGATTTCGTCAAACAGTCCGGTTTGGCGGGCCAGTTCCTGATAGGGCGCGGTGGTCAACAACACCAGACGGGCCGCCCCGTGGTGGCGGCGAATGGCCGCGAACGGCCCCAACGCCTGAACAAAGTCGCCAAGCGCCCCCAGCTTTATAACAAGAACCTTGCCCGCCCCATCGGCCATCGCCGTCAGCCGCCGGACTTCAACTGTAACACTTCATTATAAACATCCAGCGTTTTCGCACACATCGTCGCTTTCGAAAAATGATCCCGAACATTTTTCTTCGATCTGGCGGCGAGGCTTTTACGCGCCGCCCCATCGAGTTTAAGGGCCCGGTCGATGGCCTCGGCCAGGGCATCGACATCGCCGGGCGGCACCAACCAGCCGGTTTCGCCATCGACCACCGTTTCCCGCGCGCCGCCATGATCGGGCGCGATGACGGGTCGGCCAAGCGCCTGCGCTTCGGCGACGACCCGGCCAAAGGCCTCCGGATCGGTCGAGGCCGAAACGACGACGTCGGTCAGCATATAGGCGGCCGGCATGTCGGTGCAATTTTCGACGATCCGCACAATTTCACCGAGATTATGCTTTTCAATCAACGCGTCCAGTTCATGCTTGTAGCCGGTTCGGCCCTGGTGCGAGCCGACCAGCAGGCACCGGATATCCCGGCGATCCAGCTTCGCGATGGCTTCTATGAAAACCGTCTGGCCTTTCCAGCGGGTCAACCGGCCCGGCAACATGACCACCGGATAGCCATCGCTGAGCCGCCAGGCGTTGGCCAGCGCGACGATACGTTGGGCGGAAACGCTGGCCGCATCGAAGCGCTCAAGGTCGACGCCACGATGAATGACCCGGATGCGGGATGCCTCGACCCCGTAATACCGCCGGATATGCCCGGCGATGAAATTCGAAATGGCGATCACCCGTTCGCCGCGAACCATGACAGCATTGTAACGCCGCTTGAACCAGTTGCCGGACGAATAAACACCATGGAACGTCGTGACGAAATGAACGCCGGTGTTTCGCGCCGCCCTCCATGCGGCCCAGGCCGGAGCACGCGAGCGGACATGGACAATATCGACGCCGAATTCCCGGATCAGTTTTTCCAGTTGGGCAATATTGCCGTGCATGGTCAGCGGATTCTTGCTACCGATCGGCAGTGTCACATGTTCGGCGCCGACCCGGGTCAGGTCGTGCACCATCGGCCCGCCCGACGAGACAACGATGGCGCGACCGCCGGCCTTGACGACGGCGCCGGCAATTTCGATTGTCCCCCGTTCGACGCCGCCCTGAACGAGAGCCGGCAACACCTGCATGACGGTCGCCATGCGCCCGGTGGCTTCGGGTTTTTCTTTACTGTGTTCCATTCCGTCTCTGTCTCTATTAGGCTCTGGCGGAACGCCCGCAACAGCATATTATGTATTGGCAAGGCCAACGATGACCGAAAACAACCGACCGTCCATATTAACACGGCACGACGGCACAGCAATCGCATACCACCGCCATAAAGGAAACAACGAAGCGCCCGGCGTTGTTTTCATGAGCGGCTTCATGTCCGACATGACCGGCACCAAAGCGATGGCGCTCGACGCCTGGTGCCGGCGGCACGACCGCGATTTTCTGCGGTTCGATTACCGGGGGCATGGCCAGTCGTCGGGCACATTCACCGACGGCACCATCAGTCTGTGGGCCGACGACGCCGTTTTCGCCATTGAAGAGCTGACCAGCGGGCCGCAGATCCTGGTCGGATCATCGATGGGCGGCTGGATCATGTTGCTCGCCGCGCTCCGACTGAAAGATCGCATCGCCGGCCTGCTTGGCCTGGCCGCGGCGCCGGATTTCACCGAAGAGCTGATCCACAGCGAACTGCGGGACGAACACCGGGCCGCACTGGAACGCGACGGGTTCATCAGCATTCCGACAGACTACGGCGACGAGCCCTACATCATTACCCGCACCCTGATCGAAGACGGCCGCGCCAACATGTTGCTGGATGACGGCATCGCACTGGATATGCCCGTGCGCCTGATTCAGGGACTGAAGGACCGCGACGTGCCGTGGAAAACGGCGCTCAGGATTCAGCAAAACCTGCGGTCCGATGATGTCGAGGTAACGCTGGTCAAAAACGGTGATCACCGGCTATCCGAAGCCGCGGACCTGGACCGTTTGACAGGCACGCTTGAGCGGCTGATCGCTCAGGTATCGGCCTGAGCAAGGCAGGCCTTCAGGCCTTCGCGGTAGGTCGGATACAGCAGCTTGACGCCGAGTTCGTCTTTAATGCGGGTATTATCGACCCGCTTGTTGTCGGCCCAGAACGTCCGCTGCATCGCCGACATCTCCGGTTCGAGATCGGCGAAGGCCTGCACCGGCGGCACGTCCATTTCCAGTAAATCGCAGGCATAGGCGACAACGTCGCCCGGCGCGGCGGCTTCATCGTCGCAGACATTGTAGACCGCGCCGGGATCGGGCCGCGCCATCGAGGCTTCGATGACAGCGGCGATATCATCGACATGGATACGTGAAAACATATGTCCCGGCTTATCGATCCGCCGCGCCCGACCGGCCCGAACATCATCCAGGACGTTACGGCCGGGGCCATAAATTCCAGCCAACCGGAAAGCGTGAATGGGCAGGCCCGCGTCGGCAAGCCCCAACCAACGGCCTTCGGCCCGAACCCGGCGGGCACTGCGATCCGATGTCGGGGCAAGCGCATCGCCCTCGCGGACGGTGGCGCCGTCGCGGCTGCCATAAACGCCGGTGGTCGAAAGATACCCGGCCCAGATCAGTGTTCCGGCCAGACCGAGGATGTCGCGCTCAAAGCATGCCAGCACCGGGTCGCCATCGCGACCGGGCGGAATCGACGACAGCAGATGCGTTGCGCCGCTTAACAATCGCGATATATCTTGCGGTATGTGGTCCGGACCGAATTGATACGCCTCGATGCCGGCCGCCCGCAACGCCGTCACCGTCGGCCGATCGCGGCAGGTTCCGCCGACGGACCAGCCTTTTGCGATCAAGCCGGCGGCGAGGACCTGGGCCGTATAGCCGAGGCCGAAACAGAACAGACGTGGGGTACTTGATTTCATCCGCGATAAAGAGCACTTGTCAGTGGTGCTTGTAAAGACCGACACCATACCTTCTTTTTCTCCGAAAGGGCCGTTTCTTGAAGCCAATCATTCTGCGTACCGACGCCGATCTTGATATCGCCGAACAATATATGGCAACCCTGCAAGATATCGCCCGGGTCATCACCACCGATCGCACCGATGAAGCGGGGCTGATCGAGGCGGCCCGCGACGCGACCCTGATCCTGACCTGCTACACGGGCATTACCGGCCCGGTGATCGAGGCGGCGACAAAGCTGAAGGGCATCGTTAAATATGGTGTGGGGGTCGACGCCATCGATCTGCAAACGGCGACCCGCAACGGCGTCATTGTCGCCAACGCCCCGGCCTATGGGTCAGACACCGTCGCCGATCACGCCTTCGCCCTGTTGATCGCCCTGGCCCGGCGACTCCCGGAAATCGACGGACTCATGAAAACGGACGGCTGGGTCTGGCCGGACCGGGACCTGCTGGGCACCGACCTCGGCGGCAAGACCGTGGGCCTGATCGGTTGCGGCAGAATAGGAACGGCGATGGCCCGGCGGTGCCAGGGGTTTGGCATGAATGTGCTGTGCTACGATCCGTACGTTGACGAGGCGGGCGGCATCGGCGTCCGCTTCACCAGCCTTAACGATCTTCTGGAGCAATCGGATTTCATTTCCATTCATTCGGTGTTGACCGATCAGACCGTCGGCATGATCGGGGCCAGGGAACTCGCCCGGATGAAGCCCGACGCCCTGCTGATCAACGTTTCCAGAGGCGCCATCGTTGACGAAACGGCCCTGATCGAGGCCCTTGAAGGCGGCGGCATCGGCGGTGCCGGACTGGATGTCTTCACCGATGAACCGCTGTCGCCGGATTATCCGCTGGCCAACATGAGCAACGTTATCCTGACCCCGCATCTGGCCTGGTACACCAAAGAGGCGTTTGAGCGGGTCGAACGCCAGACCCTTGAAAGCATCGTTGACATTCTGGATGGCAAGATCCCGCGCAACGTGAAGAATACCGCCGTTGTCGATGTTCTGGGCGACAGTCAGTCCGGCCCTTGCGGCCCCCTGTCAGCCGCGGCGTTCGACCCCAAGCGGGTCGATCGAATCCCTTGCGGCCACGTCGTGGTTCATCCCGGCGGCGATGGCACGCTGTACCTGAAGGCCGAGCGCCAGGGTAGCGAATACGTCCATCATTATCTGGTGCAGATCGATCCGGTTCCGGGCGACGAACTGGCGCTGGTCTACATCGACCCCGACGACCTGATGATCGACTGCAACGCAAGGCCTTCCTTTGGCCTGAACCGGGTCAGCGATGACCACGGGCTGCGCCCCGGTGTCGGTCATATTTTCCGCAATCCCAAGGGGCTCTTCCTGAAGGTTATCGAAGATCCCAAGTCGCAGAAGATGTTTGCTTTCATCGACACCGAAACCGGCGATGTCCGACGCCGGCAGGAACGCCACGTCAGCGGCGTACACGTGCAATGGAGCCTCGAAAGTCTGTTGGAAATTGAAGGGTCAAACCAGGCCGTGGACGATCTGCGCCGCGCCCTGAGAAGCCGGGGCCGCCTTTAAAAATCCAGATTGTCGTAATGCGCCGACGGCGGTGCGCCGGGAATGTGGTCGGCTAACAGGGGCCTGAAACTGGGGCGTGACTTGATCCGCGCATACCAATCCCGGGCGCCGGGATGTTCTTCCCACGGAACATCGCCCAGATAATCGACGCACGACAAATGTGCCGCAGCGGCGATATCGGCCAGCGTCATTTCGTTGCCGGCCAGCCATTTGCGTCGCTCAATCAGATAGGAAATATAGTCAAGATGGGTGTGGATATTGGCGTATCCGGCCCGAATTGCCTTTGAATCGGGATTCCCCAGGCCGAGAAACCGCTTCATGATTTTCTCGCCGACCAGGTTTTCGGTGACCTCCCGATTGAACTTGCGGTCGAACCAGGCGACCAGGCGGCGCACTTCGGCACGTTCCAGCGGATGGCGGCCGATCAGCGGCAAATCGGGATGAATTTCATCGAGAAATTCGCAAATGACGTCGCTGCCCGACAGCGCCGTTCCTTCCGGGCCGACCAGCACCGGCACTTCGGCGGCGGGGTTCAGGGCCAGAAAGTCCGTGCGGCGCTCCCAGACATTTTCAACCTTCAGCACATAATCGATGCGCTTCTCGCCGAGAACGATCCGGACCTTGCGGCAAAAAGGCGAAAGCCAAAGATGATAAAGAGTCTGCATGGAGACCGAATTATACTGAAATTCGACTCACTGCAAATGTTACCGGAAAAAATCAGGCCGGGCCCGCTCACGCGGTTGTTATTTCGGCGGCCCCGGCCACGTGGTATGTTGAAGGATGGTTATTTCCAATATTCTGAATAACCGGGAACGACACGTGAATAAAGCAGATGATGAGGGCACTACCCCATGCAGATCAGATACCGCAAAGACTCCGAGCCGAAATCCAGTCAGATTACCCCTAAATCGGTGTTCCTGGACCGTCGGAAATTCTTGAAGAGCGCCGCCGCCAGTGGCTTGATTCCGGCTCTCGGACCCTTTGCCATGGCCAACCGGGCCAACGCCGCGCTGACCGGTAAGGTCCTGCCCAACGTCTCCAAAAGCCCCTATGGCGCGACCTTGACGCCGACCAAATCCAGTTATGTCACCTCCTACAACAATTTCTATGAGTTCGGCACCGGCAAGGAAGACCCTGCCGTCTTGGCCCGGGATTTTGAGCCCAAACCCTGGAGCGTTGTCGTCGACGGCGAGGTCGGCAAACCCGGCACCTATAATTTCGAGGACCTGATTTCACCGCACCAGCTACAGGAACGGATTTACCGGTTCCGCTGCGTCGAGGCGTGGGCCATGGTTGTGCCGTGGGTCGGAATTCCGCTGGCCGACATCATCAAACGGATGGAACCGACGTCGAAGGCCGGATATGTCGCCTTTGAAACCCTGAACGACCCGAACCGCATGCCCGGCCAGACCCGAAGCGTGCTCGATTGGCCCTATGTCGAAGGCTTGCGTATGGACGAGGCAATGAACCCGCTGACCCTGATGGCCGTTGGCCTGTACGGCGAGGAACTGCCCAATCAGAACGGCGCGCCGATGCGCCTCGTGGTGCCGTGGAAGTATGGCTTCAAATCGATCAAGTCGATTGTCCGCATCAGCCTTGTCGAAAAAATGCCGCCGACGACCTGGAACAAGACCGGCCCGGGTGAGTACGGATTTTACGCCAACGTCAACCCGGAGGTCTCGCACCCCCGTTGGAGCCAGGCCAAGGAACGGGTGCTGGGGTCGGGTTATTTTTCCGGAAAAGTCGACACCCTGAAGTTCAATGGCTATGGCGAAGAGGTCGCCAGTCTGTACGCGGGCATGGACCTGGCCAAAAATTACTAGTATTTCCGCCCCATGACACGGGAAACCAGGATCAGGCGGATCATCAAGCCTGCCGTTTTTGCCGCCTGCCTGATGCCGCTGGCATGGCTTGTCTGGCGCGCCGCAAGCGGCGATCTGGGCGCCAACCCGGTCGAGTCGGCGAACCGCCATCTGGGCGATTGGGCGATCCGGATGCTGCTGCTGAGTTTGGCCGTAACGCCGGTCGCTCAGATCACCGGACTGTCCGTGGTCATGCGATTTCGGCGCATGCTGGGACTGTTCGCATTTGCCTATGCGTCCCTTCACGTCGCCAATTATGTGATCGCCGATCAGTTCTTCAACTGGGCCGATATCTGGGCCGATATCGTCAAAAGGACCTACATCACTGTCGGCATGCTGACGTTTCTGATCCTGCTGCCGCTGGCCCTGACATCGACCAAGGGCATGATCAAACGGTTGGGGGGCAAGCGGTGGCGGAAACTGCACCGGATTATCTATATCGCGGGAATCGGGGCGGTTATTCATTACACGATGATGGTCAAGGCCGACCTGTCACAACCGATCCTTCACGCCGCCATCCTGTTTGCCTTGCTGGCATACCGGTTTATTCGGAAGATTTCGAACTCACCCAATGCAGGTTGATCATCATCGCGACCTCGCCGTTATCCACCTTCAGCACCTTTTGGGCCAGGCGCGGCATGGGGATGCCGTTTGCCGAGCAATACTTGATCAGCGCCGCGCCAACCTTGTCGCGGTTGAGCGGGACCTCTTTGGGGTCGCTCAAATCACCGGATGAAAAACACAGGGTCAGGAAATTGCTGTCGCTGTCCGCGACAATCAGTTCATCAATGGGGGCTTGCGGGATGCGAACGCCATTCCGAAGGCAATAGTCAAAAGCCGCCGCTTTCAACTCATCCATCGTAAACACCAGTTTTCTGAGTTCTTTTGGCATCGCCCCCCCGGTACTATAATTTCTCGCCAACACCTATATCAATGCGCTTCCTGCCAATTATGGCCCTGCCCGATGTCGACAATCAACGGCACATCCAACCGGGCTGCGTTTTCCATGATTTGTTTTATCACGACCGCCGCCGCTTGCGTCTCTGTTTCGGGAACTTCGAACACCAGTTCATCGTGAACCTGTAACAACATCCGGGCTTTCAGGTCGGCCGTCTCGAGGGCCGCGGGCATGGCAATCATGGCGCGCTTGATGATGTCGGCGGCCCCCCCCTGGATCGGGGCGTTGATGGCGGCCCGTTCGGCGAAGTTTCGCGCCGCCGGGTTCTTATCGTTGATACCCCGGACATGGCATTTGCGCCCGAACAGGGTGCTGACATAGCCGTTGGCCGCCGCTTCGGCCTTGGTCCTGTCCATATAATCGCGAATGCCGGGATAGCGTTCGAAGTAGGCATCGATGTACCGGCTCGCCTCGCCCCGGGAAATGTCCAGCTGACGGGCCAGCCCAAAGGCCGAAATACCATAGATAATGCCGAAATTAATGGCCTTGGCCTGACGCCGGATCATCGGGTCCATGCCTTCGATGGGCACCCCGAATACCTGCGAGGCGGTCATCGCATGAATGTCGGCGCCGCCCCGAAAGGCCTCGATCAGCGAGTCAATTCCGGCGACATGAGCCAATAACCTGAGTTCGATTTGCGAGTAATCGGCGCTGAGCAGGACCGACCCCGGTTCGGCGATGAAAGCGCGCCTGATTTTGCGGCCTTCTTCACTGCGGATCGGGATGTTTTGCAAGTTGGGATCGCTCGACGCCAGACGACCGGTCGACGTTCCGGCCATGGAATAAGACGTATGCACCCGCCCGGTACGGGGGTTGATCTGGGCAGTGAGCGCATCGGTGTAGGTGCTTTTCAGTTTCGCCAGCTGACGCCAGTCAAGAATCTTTTGCGGCAATTCGTGGCCGTCCGCGGCGAGGCCCTCAAGAATATCGGCGCCGGTGGCATAGGCGCCGGTCTTACCCTTTTTGCCACCCGGCAGGGCCATTTCATCGAACAGGATTTCGCCCAGTTGCTTGGGCGAACCGACATTGAAATCACGTCCGGCGAGGGTATGAATTTCTATTTCCAGCACGGCCAGGCGCTTGGCGAAATCGGCGCTCAACCGGATCAGTTCGGCGGCATCGACCTTGATGCCGTTCCTCTCCATCGCCACCAACACCGGAATCAGCGCCCGCTCCAGGGTTTCATAAACCGTGACCATGTGTTCGCGGACAAGTCTGGGCTTCAAAAGGGCATGCAGCCTGCCGGTGATGTCGGCATCTTCGGCGGCGTAATCCAGCGCCTTGTCCAGCGGCACCTGATCGAACGTAATTTGCGATTTGCCGGTACCGACGACGTCCTTGAACTTGATCGCCTGATGGCCAAGATGCAGCAATGCCAATTCATCCATGCCGTGCCCGTGCAGGCCGCATTCCAGCACATAGGACAGCAGCATGGTGTCATCGACGGGGCTGATGGCGACGCCGTGACCGGCCAGCACCTGGGCGTCATACTTGATGTTCTGCCCGACCTTAAGCACCGTCGGGTCTTCAAACAGGCCCTTTAACATCGCCAGGGCGGTGTCGAAATCGATCTGTCGCAAATCTTCGTCGGCAGCCGTTCCGCCGCCATCCCCGGACAGGTCCAGCGCCCCCTGGCCCGCGGGCGCGCGATGGCCGAGCGGAATATAGCAGGCCGAACCCGCATCGATGGACAACGAGACGCCGACCAGTCCCGCTTGCAGGGCATCCAGTGACGTGGTTTCCGTATCCATGGTAACGACCCCCTTGGCAATCGCCGCCGCGATCCAGCGTTCAAGGGCGGCGACATCCTGCACCAGCTCGTAGGACGCCTTGGCCGGGATCGAGCCTTGCGGACCGGATCCGACGGCGCCAGAGCCCACCTGACCGGGCTTCAGGCCCTTGCTGGTGACCCGGGCGGCGATTGACTTGAACGCTTGTTCGTGAAGAAAACCCAGCACGGTTTCCGGGTCCGGTCCGGCGATCGCAAAATCAGCTAGCGGCACGTCAATCGGCACGTCATCGCGGAGCGTCACCAGGACTTTCGAAATACGGGCGGCATCGGCGAATTCGATCAGATTTTCCCGACGCTTGTTCTGCTTGATCTCACCGGCATGGGCCAACAGGTTTTCGAGATCGCCGTATTCCTGTATCAGCAGGGCCGCCGTCTTGATGCCGATGCCGGGAACCCCCGGCACGTTATCCGAGGAGTCTCCGGCCAGCGCCTGAACTTCGATCACCTTGTCAGGCCCGACGCCGAACTTTTCAAGCACCTGATCGGGGCCGATCATCTTGTTCTTCATGGCGTCCATCATGGTCACCTTGTCGTCGACCAGCTGCATCAGGTCTTTGTCCGACGATACAACGGTCACATCGGCGCCCGCTTCCCGCGCCAATCGGGCATAGGTGGCGATCAGGTCGTCGGCTTCGAAGCCTTCCATGTCAACGCAGGCGACGTTGAAGGCTCGCGTTGCCTCGCGCACCAGTTCGAACTGGGGAATCAGGTCGTCGTCCGGCGGCGGCCGGTGGGCCTTGTAGTCAGGATAGATATCGTTGCGAAAGGTCTTGCGCGCCTTGTCGAAGATCACCGCGATATGATCGGCGTCGGTATCCTGCAACAATTTCATCAACATGGTGGTGAAACCGTAGACCGCGTTCACCGGCGTGCCGTCGGCCCGGTACATCCGTGGAATGCCGTGATAGGCGCGGAACAGAAAGCCCGAGCCATCGATCAGAAAGACATGCCGGGGGGGCAAGGGGGGGGTGTTTGTGGTCACCGTTGGGTCGCGATCAGTGGCCGGCCGAATGCTTGGCCCCTTCGGCCAGGATAAATCGCCTGGAACAATAAGGGCAAACGATCTCGCCATCATCGTTTTCGGCGCCGGAACCAAATTTCAGATAGATCCGCGGATGGCCAAGCGGGCCGCCGCCGCCATCACACGAGATGGTCGTCTGGTCAACATAAAGGGGTTCTTCGGATTCCATTTACCGGTTCCATTGCGTGGGTTTTGACAAGGGCTTACATATAGGCTCCGGCAATGATAGCCATTGCCGGGCGACATTCAAAGCACGCATGTGATAGCATCCGTTTTTTTTCCACAGAAATTATTAAGAAAGTCTGCCAAGTCCATGAGCAACGAGCCGCCAGAAAACGCCGTCGAAACGACCAACCTCTGCAAGACCTACAAAGCCTCGGGCGGGCAGTCATCGAAGCTGGCCCTGGACAATATTTCCCTGAAAATTCCCCGCGGATCGTTTTTCGGGCTGCTGGGTCCCAACGGTGCCGGTAAATCGACCCTGATCAACATTCTGGCCGGGCTGGTCACGCTGTCATCGGGCAGCGCCAGGATTTGGGGATATGATATTCAAGCCGACATGCGCGCCGCGCGCCGGTCTATCGGCGTGGTGCCGCAGGAATTGAATATCGATCCCTTTTTCACGCCGCGCGAAGCGCTCGACCTTCAGGCCGGCCTGTATGGCGTCCCCAAGGCGGCCCGCCCGACCATGGAAATTCTCGAAGCCGTCGGCCTGACCGACAAGGCCGATATCTATTCGCGTCGTTTGTCGGGCGGTATGCGACGCAGATTGCTGGTCGCCAAGGCGATGGTTCACCGACCCCCGGTACTGGTCCTTGATGAGCCGACCGCGGGAGTCGATGTCGACCTGCGACGCCAATTATGGACGTACGTACGCGAACTCAATGCCAACGGAACGACCGTTCTGCTGACCACTCATTACCTGGAGGAAGCCCAGGAACTGTGCGACCAGATCGCCATTATCAACCACGGAAAGTTGATCGCGTGTGAACCCAAGAGCAGCCTGATGCGGCGTCTCGACGCCAAGGAGATCACCCTGACCCTGGACCGGGACCTGACCGCCGTGCCGCAACAACTGGGAAATTTCCGGGTCGAACTGGACGGTCCTCGCCAGTTGCGGTTTTCCTATCCGCCCAGCAAGACCAACAGCGGCGAGATTCTTGCCGCCGTGCAGGCCGCGGGGCTGACCATCACCGAACTGGACACCCGCGAAGCCGAACTGGAAGATATCTTCATCAGCCTGACGTCGGCGCCGAACGACAGCGCCGCAACGGGATGAAGCGGCGGCGCGCGATACGGGCCTTTGTCGCGGCGCTTGTCGTGCCGGTCCTGCTGTCATGCGCGCCGACAACCCGTCTGGCCGGCCCCGACGTCGCCGCGCCAATACTAACCGGCGACAGTTTCCTGACTCGCGACGGCACCCGGTTGCCGTTAAAATCATGGATACCGAAAGCCGGTCGGCCCGAAGCGGTGATCATCGCGTTACACGGATTTAACGACTACAGCAATTTCTTTGCCGGTCCCGGCGCCTATCTTGCGGGCCGGGGAATCGCGTCATACGCTTACGACCAGCGTGGCTTCGGGGCCGCTCCCGGGCGTGGTTTCTGGCCGGGAACGACCGCCCTGATCCACGACCTGCTGACGCTCAACGGGCTTGTCCACCGGCGCCACCCGGGCCTGCCGGTTTATTTATTGGGCGAAAGCATGGGCGGTGCCGTGGTCATGGTGGCCGCCGCCAGCGATCGGGCCGCGCGGAACGTCGATGGCGTGATCCTGTCGGCCCCCGCCGTCTGGGGGCGAGTGACCATGCCGTGGTACCAAACGGCGGCGCTATGGCTTTCGGCTCACACGGTTCCCGGTCTCACCCTGACCGGGCAAGGCCTGAATATCGTGCCGTCGGACAATATTGATATGCTGCGGGCCCTGGGCCGCGACCCGCTGGTTATCAAGGAAACCCGAATCGATACTCTTTACGGACTGACCGGGCTGATGGATGCGGCGCTGGCGGCATCTTCGAAGCTCTCTTTGCCAAGCCTGATCCTGTATGGCGAACACGATGAAATCATCCCCCGCGAGCCGACCGACCGGATGCTCGCCAGCCTGCCGAGTGGCGGTAAATACCGCCACAGAGTGGTGCTTTACAAGAACGGCTATCACATGCTGCTGCGCGATCTGGAGGCGAAGAAAGTGTGGTCGGACATTGCCGACTGGGTCGGCGGTTAATGTCCCGTCAGGTCCCCGCCACGGCGGCGATCACGTTGCCGGCCAGCCGGGCAATGACCTGGGCGCCGATGCCGGTGGGGTCACGCTCGGGAACAAATTCGACGAAATCGACCCCGACGATACGGGCCCTGGAACATAAATGACAAAAAACAGATTAATCTTCATCGTTGTCATCCTCGGACTGACAACAACGCTTGGCATGGTCGTCGTCGCCATCGTTTACGAACGCTATCTTGAGGCCGTGGCCGTCAGTTGCATCGTGCCGGTGCTGACGTGGTTCGCCGTCGGCGCCGGAAAGTCCGACAAATAATCCGGCCGACGGCGATCTCATACTACTGCCCGACCCGCTATCGACCTTAAGCGTGCTGTCGATATTCAGGTTGCTTCCTGCTAAAGTGCATATATCCCTTGGACCCGTCCGATGGAGCCCCTATTTCGACATTGCATTCGGCATTACAAAGGCAGACCGTGACCAATACCGAAACTGAAAACACCAACCCCGGTGCCGCCGGATGGACCTACGAAAAGTCCATTCTGAGAATTATCAATGCATTTGCGGTGAAGCTCATCGCACTTCAGTCAAACGACGACCTTGCCTGGTATCTGGCTCGTGAAGTTGTCGGGAAAATGGGGTTTGCCGACTGCGTTGTCTATTTCCTGAATGAAGACGGGAAACTGCTGCGCCAGCGAGCGGCTATTGGCGAACCCAAGAACCCCACATCCAACGATATCGTGAATGCCCTTGAAATTCCGCTGGGCGAGGGAATAACCGGCCACGTCGCCCGGACCAAAGAGCCCTTGATTGTTGCGGATTTGAGAGAAGATCCCCGCTACATATCGGATGTCGAATTGGCGCGTTCGGAAATCTGCGTTCCCCTGTTCATTGATGATCGCGTCGTCGGCGTCATCGATTGCGAAGACAAGAGGGTTGGGCACTTCAACGACTTCCACCTTGAAATCCTGTCCACCGTTGCCTCCATGGCCAGCGCCAAATTGAAGTCGATCAAGGAGGGACAGGCCGTCGAGATCGCGAAAACACTGGCGCAAACCGAACGCCGGTTTCGGGACTTCGCCGAATCGGGATCCGATTGGTTCTGGGAGACCGACGGCGAGGACCGGTTCACATGGTTCTCTCATGATAGCGCCGCACTGCAGGCGATGCTTGGTCAGCGCCGGTGGGATATCGATGATTCGGACGACGCGCTGACCGATTGGGACGCCCTGAAATGCGCGTTGAAAACGCAGCAGCCGTTTGCCGACGTCGAATTCTGCGTGCGCCAAAAGGATGGCTCGCCATTGTGGGTCAGCGCCAACGCCCGGCCGCTGTTTGCCGATGACCTGAGCTTCCTCGGCTACCGGGGAACCGCGCGGGATGTCACCGGGCAACGAGAATCCGCCCGGGAGTTGCTCGAAACCAACCGGCGACTGCAAGCCATTACCGATACATCGCCGAACATCATCGTCATTTCACGCTTGTCCGATGGGATGATCACCTTTGCCAATCCCGCCACGTACACGGTTTCCGGGTATAAGCCGGAGGACATCATTAATCAGGTGGCCCCCGACTTCTATGCCCATTCCGAAGACCGTGGCGAGTACGTCAGGTGCCTTAAGGAAAACAAGAAAGTCGTGGACTTCAAAGTACAACTCAAGAAAGTCGATGGCTCGCCCTTTTGGACTCTTATCAACAGCAGTGTCGTTGAATTGAATAACGAGCCGCACATCATCTCCGAAATCGTTGATATCACCTTCCGCAAGTCGGCCGAGGATGCCTTGCGCGAAAGCGAAGAGACCTTTCACAGCTTCTATGAAATCGTTCCCGACGTATTCGTGATCGCCGATCTGGAAACGGGTCGTTGCGTTGACGTAAACAGCGGGTTCTGCCGGACCACCGGATACGGGCGCGATGAGGTCATTGGCCGGCGCCTGACGGAAATCGGAATATGGGAACACGAAGAAGATCGTGCTGAGCTGGTTTCTCTTCTCAAAGAACACGACATCATCACCAATTTTTCAGCCCACTTCCGCAACAAGGACGGCGCCTCGTGGCCCGGCATAATGTCCGCGTGCGTCATTCAGCTAAATGGGACCCCGCACCTTCTCTCTTCAACAAAGGACGTCAGTGATATTCGTCGCTCGGAACGAAAAGCAATTTCAGCCAATCAAGCAAAATCCGAATTTTTGTCGTCCATGAGCCACGAACTGCGAACACCAATGAACGCTATCCTCGGGTTCGCGCAGTTGTTGGATTACAACCCCAAGGAACCCCTGAGCAAAGGCCAGAGGGCATCCGTCGAGAGCATTCTCAAGGGCGGCAACCACCTGCTGGAACTGATCGACCAGGTGCTGGAACTGAACAAAATCGAAGCGGGCAAGCTATCTCTTCATATCGAACATGTTTCGGCGCGCGATATCATTAATGAAAGCCTGAACCTGATCCGCCCGCGAGCCGAAATGGAGGAGATCACGATCATCGACCAAACGGCCGGCGACGATCTGCCGCTGCTATTGACCGACAGCACCCGCTTAACCCAGGTGCTGCTGAACCTGTTATCCAATGCCGTCAAATACAACCGCGAGGGCGGCACGGTGAGATTGGCGTCCCAGGAAAGGGCGGGTCAAATTCTGCGAATCAGCGTGATTGACAACGGCAGGGGAATCCCGGTCGAAAAGCAGGATGACCTGTTCAAACCATTCGAGCGGCTAGGCCGGGAAACGGGACCGATTGAAGGCACCGGCATCGGCCTGACGATAACCAGGCAGATCGTCGAACTGCTCGGTGGGACTATCGGTTACGTGAGCGAGGAAGACAAGGGCAGCACCTTTTGGATTGACGTTCCGGTCGGCCGGGACCCGGCGGCGAGACGAAGCAAGCCTGCCGCACCGGTAGATACGACCGGTAAAAATATGCGGAGCGACGGCCGAGGGTCGGCACGCACGATCCTTTATGTCGAAGACAACCCGGCCAATATGCGTTTGTTGGAGGCCATCGTCGCCCGGATTCCCGATACCGGAATGTTGACGGCCTTCGATGCCGAATCAGGAATTGATCTGGCCAAATGCGAGCAGCCCGACTTGATCCTGATGGACATCAACCTTCCCGGTATGAACGGGTTCGAGGCCTTGGCGCAGTTGCGGGATGCGCCGGAAACGACAGACATTCCAGTCATCGCCATCACTGCCGCCGCCATGCCCGAGGATGTAGACGCAGGCTTGATGGCCGGGTTCAAGGACTACATTACCAAGCCGATCAAGGTGTCGGAGTTCATCCGGGCAGTCGAACAAGCCCTCGGCACGAGCAGCCGCCCGCGATAACCGAAAGCGCAGCGTCGATACACCACATTTAGCCGGTCGCCGTTCGGTCAGGTCTGGCATTTTGTAGACTCACCAGGCCCAAGGGTGGCACCGCGTTTCCGCGCCTCATAACGACGATAGCGGGCACCGACGCCCGCCGGCGTTACACCTTGGTCACCGTCACCACCGTGTCCATCCAGCTTTGTTGGCCGCTGACCGGTTCGGGATCGTTGGCGATTATTC
>Ga0316204_10002851_pt1 | contig 37220 bp, 34 predicted proteins | sample 6monrhotite_MG_2_FD_205661 | JGI IMG/M metagenome (GOLD analysis project Ga0316204, IMG submission 205661) | Microbial mat bacterial communities from mineral coupon in-situ incubated in ocean water Damariscotta River, Maine, United States -... | ecosystem: Environmental > Aquatic > Marine >... | reverse complement strand
GCTTGAATTCCTTACTGTAGCGCTGTCGTTGACGTTCGGCATTTACTTTCTGGATCTCTTTTCCCATCTGACACCTCCGGTAGTATTGTCTACTATTAAAAGTGTCCGTGATAGGCGGGGTAGCTCAGACTGACCCCATTGATTCCCCAGTTTATATAAATGGGCAAGATTTCGTTTATGAGCAAGGTCAATACGGATATGATTATCTGGCATCTCAGTATCCAATTGAATATAATGAAGTAATTGAATCATTGAATCATTGAATGGTAATGGATATTAAACTGTTCTGATGTTGATTGATTCTCAATTGATTTATGAAAAATCATAATAAAAAAAACAAACGAACGTTATGTGCCTATGGGGAGGTGTCTTACTTAATGGAATACTCAATCGACTATAAATATGAAAAAATGTACAAGGCAATTTGTGCTCTTGCTGCAAGCAGAAAGACTCTTCGCGAGCGAATTGATGATTCGTATCACCACTTTTGGTTAATTAAAGAAGATGACTTTCCAGAGGAAGGAAAGAAAGTTAGAGAGTATATTCAATGCCTAATCACAAAGAATAAGGCAAAAGATGGTTACATAATTCCTCATAATATTAGACATATGCCGCTTGCACGTGCAGAAGAAATAGCAGCACTAATATTTGAGTTATATCACATAGTCGCAAAGGAATATTTAAGGCATCGCTTGTGAGTCGGGACATAACAAGCGCATGCAGTTAGACGTGCAATCAGTCAGATATGGGAAACGGAAATTGCCGTACAGAAAAATTGAAACTTGGGGGCACTGAAAATTGGGGTCAAGCCTTCCATTTGACACTAATGTAAAACGTAATACTTCGACACCCCGCCAGTACTCAAGCAGTGACCGAAACTTATAATCGCTAAATCATAAACACTCTATGACCTCCCCCCAACAATTCCTCATCTACCAAAGTGAGGACGGCTCTACCCGCATTGATGTGATGCTGGAGGCGGAGACGCTTTGGCTGAATTAGACGCAGTTGACTGAGTTGTTCGGTTATTCCGAACAGCTGCCGTTGATGGCGATACTAGGGGACGGGTCTTGACATAATGCTCGCCTGCTGGGTGCTTGTTGATTTGCTACTTGTGACAAGCCGATTATGCTGACGACTGAGTTATTTAGGAAGAGATAATGGGATGCAAAAATATACTGGGCTATTTTCCCAGTTATTTGCAAACCTTGACTGAAAGCTTGAATCCACCTATTGTTTGCTCACTAAATCTTGATAAAGGAATACGCCATGTCAGCCAAACTTGTTGAGCTACAGACTCAGGCAAAACAGCTCGGCGTGGAGGAACGCGCGCAGCTTGCAAACTTTCTGCTCGAGACGTTGGAGTCGAACGATAGCGACGAGGTCAGTCAGGCATGGGAAATGGAAATCGCGGCGCGTTGGGCAGAGATTGAGCGCGGCGATGTTGAATTGATTCCAGCAACGGAAGTGTTTGCGGAAATCCGTAGCAAGCTTCGGTGAAACAGCCACAGTTCCATCCAAAGGCTCGTGCCGAATTTGAGAAATCGGCGTTTTTTTATGATGGAAAATGTCCGGGGCTGGGGCTGGAATTTGCCACCGAAGTACAAGCCGCAGTTGCATTTGCTTTTTCTCACCCTGACGCGGGTGTGCCTGTTTCAAAAGAATTTCGTTGCGTATTCGTTCACCGCTTTCCATATTCGGTTGTCTATCGCAGCAAAGGTGGTCGTATCTACATCATTGCGGTAGCACACCAACGACGGCATTCGAATTATTGGAATGATCGGATATAAACAAGGAAAAATATGATGGAGTGAGTTAAAGGTTCCTATGTCGTCATAACGATGTATATTCTTGCACGATTGAAGCGTAACGGCCCGCACGATCCTTTCGTTGATGTCAGCTTGTAATAATCGAAAAGGACTGTTGAGAGTACGAGCTAGCGTACGCTAGCCCGTGCCCAAGGTTCATTCGTCATCAACCCCGCGTATTCGATTGCGAGCTGAATTGGCTTAGCTCTACAAACGGTGCAGCTTGCCAGCCGGGTTTACGGTATTCGGCTACTACATTGGTGAATATGCCGCCGCGCACGTAGAACTTGGCGGTGAGGCGCATGAAGCGCGGTTGGGTGGCGGCAATTAGGTCATCCAGAATACGGTTAGTTACGTCTTCGTGGAAGTGACCTTCTTCGCGGAATGACCACATATATAGCTTGAGGCTTTTCAGTTCCACGCATTGCTCATCGGCGATGTAGTCCAATATCAGGGTGGCGAAATCGGGTTGGCCGGTCTTGGGGCATAGGCAGGTGAATTCCGGTATCTCCATGTGGATATGGTAATCTCGTGCTGGCTGGGGGTTGGGGAATGTCTCTAAGGTTTTATTGGCTTGTGTTGTCATTTGGTTACGTTGCTCTGCTTAGGTTAGAATGCTTCGCATTATATCGTTAGCCTGAACTAAATTGCGTCTATCCCACATCAAGCTTGCCGGATTTAAGTCTTTCGTTGATCCCACACACATTGCGCTGCCGGGGCAGTTAGTTGGCGTTGTCGGGCCGAATGGCTGTGGCAAGTCTAATGTAATTGATGCTTTGCGCTGGGTATTGGGCGAGTCGCGTGCTTCGGCTTTGCGTGGCGAATCAATGCAGGATGTGATTTTCAATGGCTCCGGCAATCGCAGGCCTGTATCTCGTGCCAGTGTCGAGCTCATGTTCGATAACACTCTCGGCAAGGCTGCCGGGCAATGGTCTAGCTATGCCGAAATAAGCATCAAGCGTGTGTTGCAGCGCGATGGTGATTCTAGCTATTTCATTAATAATCAACGTGTACGTCGCAAAGACATTACCGATATTTTTCTCGGTACGGGCTTAGGTGCGCGTGCTTATGCCATTATCGAACAAGGCATGATCTCGCGCATTATTGAAGCTAAGCCGGAAGAGTTGCGAGTGTTTTTGGAAGAGGCCGCAGGCGTTTCCAAATATCGTGATCGTCGCCGTGAGACTGAACTGCGCCTGAAAGATACCCGTGACAATATGCTGCGTATTAGCGATATTGTGCAAGAGCTCGACAATCAACTCATACATCTGGGAGAACAAGCCGAAGTAGCTAAACAATATCGCGAATTTGAATCTAGGCGCGATATGACGCAGCGTCTGTTGTGGCTGGTCAACAAACAAGAGGCCGAAGCACGTCGGATGCGCTTGTCGCAACAAGTTGATAAGACCAAGAACGAACTTGAATCTGAAATCGCCAGATTGCGTGAAGTGGAAAACAAGCTGGAAACCGCGCGTGCGGAACACTTCGCGCTGGCGGATAGCCTACATGCCAAACAAGGCGATCTCTATGCCACCAACGCCGAAGTATCACGCCTAGAACAACAGATATCTTTTCTTGGCGAGCAGCGCAACCGTATGACGCAGCAGATCGTTAATGGCGAGCGTCAAATTGAGCAACAACGTAGCCAGCTACAAGGTTTGCAGTCTCTGCTGGAACATTGGCAGCAGCAACAACAAGAAGCTGTCGTGCGCGTTGAAATATGCGAGAGCCAAGCCGAAACCGAGGCGGAACATTTGCCACTGGTTGAGGAGGGCGCGCGTACTGCTCAAGAACGTCACAATACAGTGCAGCGCGAACATCTGCTTGCGCAACAGCAATTGAATTTGGCCGAAACGCAGCGCGGACATATTCAGCGTAACTTGCAGCAATTGGGCGAACGTAAGTCGCGCTTGATGCAGGAACAAGAAAGTCTGCCTAAGCCGAATAGCGAGGAATTAGAGCAAGCGCAGCAGCAGATTTCTGAGATGCAAGCCGAGCATGAAGAGCAGCAGATGCTGCTGGAGGAGTTGCAAGCGCAATTGCCTCAAGCCGATGCGGATCGACGTGGCAAGCGCGTAGCCGCGCAAGAATTAGAACGTCAGCTAGGGCAGGTGGAAGCACGTCTTGCTGCGCTCAAACAATTGCAGTCGCAACTCGATAATGACAAAGACCTGAAGAGCTGGCTGGTGAGTCACCAGTTGGAGAATGCGCCGCGCTTATGGCAGTCGGTTGGCATAGAGTCGGGCTGGGAAGATGCGCTAGAAGCCGTGTTGCGCGAGCGTTTGAATGCGCTGGCTTTGACGCGTTTGGAAGATGCACAGAGTTGGAGCGATGTTCCTCCGGCCAAATTGGCGGTGTTCGCTGCCAACGGTGGGCGTGTTACACCGCCTCAGACACATGCCGGACTGACACTGCTTGCTAACTATGTGCGCTGCGAAGATCAGCAAGCACTCCCCGTTGTGCAAGATTGGCTGTCAGGTATTTATGCCGTCGCTGATTTGAATCTGGCTTTGACGCTACGCGCCGATTTTCCCGCTGGTGCAAGGTTGGTAACGGCACAAGGTCATTTGGTGGGTGCGCATAGCGTCTTGTTCCATGCGCCTGATAGTCAGTTGCACGGTGTGCTGGCACGTCAGCGCGAGATTGAAAATTTACAATTGGAAGCAGAGCAACAGCTTGAATCTCTAGAGTTAGCTAAGCAATTAGTAGAGCAAGCTGAAGAAGCGTATCTCCATATTGAACGTCGCATTGGCCCGCTGCGTTCATCCAGCAGCGATTTGCAGCAGCGCCAACATGGTTTGCAAATGGAAATACTCAAATTTACGCAAGCGAATGAGCGCAGTCATGAGCGCCGGATGCAGATTGAGTACGAGTTACAAGAGTTGGCGGAGCGTAGCAACGAAGAACAGCAGCAGTCGGAGGAGGTCGCCGAGCGCATGCTGATATTGCGTGAGGACATGGCGACGCATCAGGAAGAGTCTGATCAAGCTCGGCAACAATCATTTGCGCAAGATGCACTGTTGCGCGAGCAACGTGATCGTTCGCAAAAGACACAACACGAATTGCAGGAAGCACGTTTCTTTTCTAAAACCTGCGTGGACAAGATCGCCGATCTCGACCACAACATCAAACACAGCGTAACAACATTAACGCAGTCGGAAGTGGCGCTGGCACATATTCGCCATGAGTTGGCGAATATGGCAGAGGATGTCAATCAACAGAAGTTACAAGATGCGCTAGCGCAGCGTCAAGTTCATGAACTGGCGCTGGCGGACGCGCGCAATTCACTCGAAGCCGCCACCGCAAATCTGAATACGCTAGACCAAGAGCGCATGTCATGCGAGCAGCAGCTCAACCCAATGCGCGACAAAGTAAACGAAATCGCGCTTAAAGAACAAGAAGCGCGTTTGCAATACGAACAATGGGCCGAGCAGTTGCAAGGAGTGGATGAAGTGCCGTTGCTGGAGTATCTAGAAAACAAACCCGCCAAAGCATCAAGCTTGCAATCAGATTTAACCCGCTTTTCGAACTCCATTACAACGCTCGGGGCGGTTAACCTAGCGGCACTGGATGAGTTGCAAGCGGCCCAAGAGCGTAAGGCTTATTTGGATGCGCAAGCCAAAGATTTGAACGAGGCGATTGAGACGCTAGAAGGCGCGATACGTCGCATAGATAAAGAATCGCGTGATTTGCTGATGGGAACTTATGAAAAAGTAAACCTCCATCTAGCCGAACTATTCCCCATTCTATTCGGTGGAGGAGAAGCGCGTCTGGTGCTGACTGGCGAAGAGATTCTCGACAGCGGTGTGCAAGTCATGGCGCATCCACCCGGTAAGAAAAATTCTACAATTCACCTGCTGTCCGGTGGAGAAAAAGCGCTGACCGCCATCGCATTGGTGTTCTCGCTGTTTCAACTTAATCCTGCACCATTCTGCCTGCTCGACGAGGTGGATGCGCCGCTAGACGATACCAACACCGAACGTCTATGCAAACTCATCAGGAAGATGGCCGTGCATACCCAGTTTGTCTTCATCAGTCACAACAAAATCACCATGGAACTGGCTCAGCAATTGGTCGGTGTGACCATGCAAGAACGCGGTGTTTCCAAAGTGGTGTCGGTAGATATCGAAGAAGCTCTGCGTATGCGTGACGAAAGTGTGGTAGCGGCTTAAATAGCTGGGTTTGTAGCTGCGTGATCTGCACGTGATAGCTACTTTGAAGCGAGTTTTAAACGTGAAGACGATAGCTGTTAATGAATAAACTGGTGCGCAAAAAAAGATGAATCTGGGTGAGGGGAAGTGCGGTTGCCTATCTCTTAAGAAAAATAATCTGCGTCAATATTTCGTGCATGGTGCAACACTCGGACAATTAGCAAATCATTTTCGTCAGTCACATAGAAAATGATGTATGGAGTTCGTGTCGAAAATCTGCGCAGTTCATTCGCTAGCTCTGGACGAATTCTGCCCGTTTTGGTCTGAGTAGCTAAAAGCGAAACCGTTGCTTGAATCAAGCCCTGATGATCTATATGCGGCAACGATATTTGCCTCGATTGAGTGCCATAGGCAACATAAAAATGCCCAAATTTGTCTGCTCGGATGATAAGAAAAAGGCTTGGTTTCCTTAATAAATCTGTTTTTTCTGGATGCAGTGCACCCGAAAAGATGGTAATTTTCTCCGAAATTAGTTGCGATTAGAAGTAGATTTCTTTCAGTTAGCCTGGGAGTTTTACATGAAGATGATCATTTAGTAATTCGGAGGATAACTGAGCTTGCTAACTGACTTTCTCTGTGCCTCTGTGGTAAAGCTGTAAACCTTCCCTAAATACTTTTCAATAGCACCCAAACCGCGCCTCCACCTCCTGCATTCTGCGGTGCTTCGCAAAATGCCAGTACTTGCGGGTGTTGAGCTAGCCAGTGGCGGGTGTGGATTTTTAGAATGCCTTCGCGGCCTTCGCTGCGCCAGCCTTTGCCGTGGATTACGTTGACGCAACGTAGTCCGCTTTGTGTCGAATGATGCAGGAATTCCACTAGCAGTTGTCGCGCCGCATCGCTGCTGAGACCATGTAGGTCTAGGCTGTCTTGGAGCGGCCATGCACCGCGTCGTAATTTGCGCAGCGTCATGCGGTTTAGGCCATTGCTTAAATAATCATTGATAGGCTCGTCGTCCGCGCCGTGGTCGGATAGCTGGTCAACAATGTGCGTTGTTTCGCTGTTGGAGCGGGGGATGATGTTGCGCGGTGCGCGGGTGGGGGATATGCGGTTAGGCGGTTTGAGCGGTGTCACGCCATCTAGTGATTGGCGGAATAGCTCGCTGTCGTGTTGTGGCTTTTCTTTCAAGGAGAAATGTTTAGTGTATAAGCAGCGACGTTGCCTGCTTTAGTCGAGTGTTTAGTTATCATAGGTACAGAGGGAGCAAGTCGACGAAGAGTGCAACTTGGGATTGAGTTGCGTATCTGTGATGCAGATATTGCAAACACTTGCTTGTCCTCTGTGTCTCTGTGGCTTTTATCCCATCGATGCGAGATATTTATCCGCATCAAGTGCTGCCATGCAACCCGTTGCTGCGCTAGTGCAAGCTTGGCGATAGATTTGATCTTGTACGTCGCCCGCTGCAAACACGCCGGGAATACTGGCTGCCGTGGCATTGCCATGACTTCCACCTTGGGTGGTAATATAGCCATTGTCCATGTCGAGCTGCCCGGTGAAGAGGTCAGTGTTGGGTTTGTGGCCGATAGCGATAAATACGCCTGCGACTTCGATGTCCTGTGTTGCTCCACTCTTTACTTGTTTCAAGCGTGCGCCTGTTACGCCACTTGCGTCGCCGAGAACTTCATTCAATGTCTGATTGAGCTGTAAAGTAATTTTGCCTTCTTTCACTTTTGCCATGAGGTGGTCAATCATGATGCCCTCGGCACGGAAGCTGTCGCGTCGGTGTATCAGCGTGACATGTTGGGCGATATTGGCAAGATATAGAGCTTCTTCTACAGCGGTGTCGCCGCCGCCGACAACGGCGACATCTTTGCCGCGATAGAAGAACCCGTCACAGGTAGCACAGCCGGATACGCCTCTGCCCATAAAAGCTTCTTCGGAGGGTAGGCCGATGTATTGTGCGGATGCGCCGGTGCAGATGATGAGCGCATCGCAAGTGTAGCTACCTGAATCGCCGACTAATAAAAATGGCTTTTCTTGCAGTTTGGCGGTGTGGATATGGTCGAAAATGATTTCGGTATTGAAGCGCTCTGCATGTTGCTGGAAACGCTGCATCAATTCTGGGCCTTGTACTCCGTTCGGATCAGCTGGCCAGTTATCCACATCAGTTGTGGTCATTAGTTGTCCGCCTTGGGCGAGACCGGTGATAAGTGTCGGTTTGAGGTTGGCACGAGCCGCATAGACCGCAGCAGTAAACCCAGCAGGACCGGAACCGAGAATGAGTAGCTTGTGATGTGTTGTAGGCTTTTCCATGGGACGCTTTCAGTATGAGTTTGTGTAGTAAGGGCGAAATTTATCAGTGCAAAGGGTGACTGTCGAGTAAAATACACGCATTATGAATTTACGTTTAATTATTACCTTAACCCTATCTTTGTTGTGGATTGAAGCTCAGGCGGCAGATTTACCCGGCATTCCTAAATTTATAGACGAGATGGTCGAACAACATCAATTCAAGCACGATGAGTTGGTGCAGGTGTTTAAAAATGCCAAGTTGCGTTCTGATGTTATAGCGGCTATTTCGGCACCAGCTACTATTAAGCCTTGGGTGAAATATCGAGCTTCCTTTATTAATTCTGCACGTATTGACGGTGGTGTGAAGTTTTGGAAAAAGCATGCTGAGGCTTTACATCATGCTGAGTTAATATATGGTGTGCCGCAAGAAATTATTGTAGCTGTAATCGGGGTGGAAACTTTGTACGGGCAACATGCTGGTACGTTCCGTACGCTGGATGCGCTGACGACCTTAGCATTTGACTATCCACGTCGCGCCGCATTTTTTCGTAAAGAACTGGCACAGTATTTATTGTTGGCACGAGAGCAGCAATTTAATATTTTGGCGGTTAAAGCGTCCTATGCGGGTGCTTTAGGTATTGCACAATTTATGCCGAGCAGCTATCGAAAACATGCCGTAGATTTTAATGCAAACGGTAAGGTGGACATCATGAAAGAGACGGATGATGCCATTGGTAGTGTGGCCAATTATCTCAAGCAATATGGTTGGCAAGCGGGTAAACCTGTTGCTCAATTGGCGAAGCTGGGTAATGAAGCGTTCCCTTCTGTAACTGAAAAATCACGGACTTTGTCTGAATGGGCTAATTCAAGCATTAGACCTTCTAAAAATCCTCCCGCAGGCGACACGCCAGCTTGGTTGTTGGATTTTACGGTGAAGTCAGGTAAGGAATATTGGCTGACATATCAAAATTTCCGTGTGATTACAAAGTATAACAACAGTAATTTCTACGCGATGTCGGTATTTCAATTGGCTGAATCCTTACGCAAGGCCCACGATAAGAAATCTAAATAGCGCTTTGTGAGCAAGGGTTAATAGTTGCTTGCCAGTTAAAATATGACAAGAATATCTCTTGCGCGGAGGCGCGGAGAAAGGCGGCCTGTAGGATGGGAGGAGCGTAGCGATACCCATCATTTACCCTAGAGAAAGTAATTGTCCACAGATGCCCCCGACTAAACAACGTCTAACACCGAACTTCCGACCCAGCAATTGGATGTAGGTGCGCACATCTGCCAGCGCTTGAAAATCTGCGTTAATCTGTGAAATTTGCGGGCTGAACTGCAGTTTTTAGGATAATAAGTCTTGATTGTTTTTCTATGATGCAATGCGGCGTGCGCCGCTGTAGCGTTTCGCCCAATATCGTACTTTCAATTTTTCCACGCGAATACGACTGCCAGTTTTGGGAGCATGAATAAACTTGCCATCACCAATATATATTCCTACGTGTGAATAAGCGCGATGCTGGGTGTTGAAAAAAACTAGATCCCCTGGGCGGAGATGAGCGTGCTTTACATATCTTCCGGCGTGGCGGAGGCCTAGTGTGGTACGTGGCAGTTTAATTCCCAGCGAGTGTTGAAATACATGAACCACAAGGCCACTGCAATCAAATCCGCTTGAGGGTGAGGATCCACCATAACGATAGGCCGTGTCCGACAAGCTTAAGGTATACATGAGCAGGTCGTTGATTTGATCCTCAGATGCCGTGTGCGAGTTTGTATGCCTAGGCGCGCTGCCACAGGCGCTGAGTAAGCTAACTATTAGTATAAGAATAAATTTTTTCATAAGGGTGCTGGCGTGCAATAGCGCTTAATTTAAATTGAAGCGGAATGGAATTTGAAAATGAACCGGAACAGCTTCATCGCCAATGTATCCAGGAGTGAAAACGCTTTTTTGTAGCGCTTCAATGACGGCTAAATCGAAAGCTTTGCCTGCACTTTTAATAATACGTACTGTTTCTACTTTACCCTCGGCGTCAATCGTGACTTCAGCTAATACCTTCGCTTGGATTCCCGCACGCCGCTCTGATGCGGGATATACCGCTTGTACCTTTCTCTTGAATCCAGGCATGCGACTTAAGCTGCTTAAGGGCTGCGCCACTGGTGGTGTCGGCTCTGGTGTCGGTGTGGGTGGGGCAGGCGGAGTAAGCGGCACTGCGGGAGTGGGTAGTGGTTTGACTGCTGGCGTTGGCGCTTCTGTTGGCTGAAGCTCGGAAATGATGGGTGGCGGAGGGGGCGGCGTGGGCTTAGGTTTGGGTGGGGTGATACGTTTTTTGGGCAAAGGGGGGCTGCTTGCTAATGGGGTGTCCAGAGAAACTTCTATGCTTTGAATTTCTCTTGGCAGTACATGCTTTGTATTTACAGAGAATGCGATTAGCGTAAGCACGTGCAATAGCAATGCCAGCAGAATGGCAAGCCATATTGCGCGCGTGTGATGACTTTGATTTGCAGCGTAAGCGAGTGGGTATGTTTCGACAGCCAATAAAAACTCCGACTTTAAAGCGGCTTGAGTGCCGCAGGGAGTTTGTCCGCACGGCTAAGCAAGACCCTGCCTAAATCATCTAGCATGGCGGAGTTGACATCTTCAGGCTGTAGTCTGAAAGAACTTATGCCGAAGGAGAGTAGATTGCGGCTCAAGATATCAATGTGGCCTTTCTCATAATTCGCTAGGAATCTAAGATGCACAGGAAGTTGCGGAGCAAGGTGTACTTGCAGCCATTCCTGTTTAGGGCGTTTGCTGTCAAGTTCAGCTTCATCCAATATCTTTAATTTAAGACTGTTCAATTCGGTTTTTAAGGCTTCAAGTTGATCCCAAGGGCGAGAGACTAAAACAGCTTCTGGCGCAGTGTAATTGACACTGAAGGTAATGTGAGCGAGTAGGGCCGTCGCAGATAAATCTTGCTTTCTACTATCTAGAAGTGCGCCTTTCCACTTTAAATTGTTAAAGGCGGTACGCGCATCTAGTCTATAAATTCTAGAGATGTCCGGTTCCATATTGTTGGCGAACTGGATTAATGAGGACAAAAACTCTGAGGTGTGAACGAGAGCTTCGTGCACTTGCTGAGAGCGAACTTTTATAGCCTGCGTGGAATCCAGATTGGACGCTTGTTTTTTTGCGGCTTCCTGTGCCAACTCAGCAAGAAAGCCCGAGCCAAATGTGTTTGTTTGTATCGGAGCCGGAGCCGGAGCCGGTGCAGGTGCCGCGACGGGTTCTGCTGGCGTAGGGGTGAAGTCAGTTTGAATTTCGATTGACGGCACTGGTGTTTCGATGTGCTCATGAGCTGCGCGATTATTTGCTGCCGCCAAATGTTTATCTATATCTGTCAGGGTGTTGCTTAGGTCAAAGTGAATAACAGGCTCATCATCTTGTGGTTTATTTTGTGCAGATGGCTTGGTAGGGGTATTACTCATGTGTGTCTCTCATGGCGAATTGTCTCATTTGACCTTTCGGGGGCATACCCGCTTGAAGGATAGTACGTTAATATTTTTTTGGTTTCAACAATGTATAGCAGATTACACTAGGGACACTATATAAAGGTTATTGACCATGATTGTTCGAAATGCTGGAGCGACTAGGCAGAGTTTGATTTTTGCACATCGTGGTGCCAATCATGAAGCGCCAGAAAACACCCTCAGTGCTTTTGAAAAAGCGCTGGAGTATGCCGTCGACGGGATAGAAACGGACGTGCAACTAAGTCGCGATAATGTGGCGGTGTTGTGGCACGACCGTTTTCTTAGCAAAGTTGCGGGACACGAGAGCAAACGCATTGACGATTTTGATTATGCGCAATTGAGTGAGATGAATTTTGCACAGCATTTTTCTCCTAGTGGTCCGCCAGAAAATATTGTGCGTTTGCAAGATTTTTTGGACGCCTATCGAAGTCGTTGCCGTCTGTTGATCGAGATCAAAAACCGAGATTGGGAAGAACGTGCGCGGCATGAGATTAAAGTAAGGCAGACCTTGGATATGATTGCGGCAACACCCCCCGACGGGATTTTTGTGTCTTCCTTTGATCTCATCAGCTTGATCTATGCGCAGCAATACCATTCTGGATGTCCTCTGGTATATAACTTTGAACGCGATCAAACTTTGACAGATGCCGAGAAGGTGCTGGATGAACAGCCATTTTTGCACGGCTTATGTTTACCTATCGCCAGCTTGGATGTGTCTTTCGTGCAATTGTTGCGCAGCCGTGAAAAAAGCGTCGCGGTTTATACCTGTAACAGTGACGAAGAAATCAATAAAGCCCTGCGCTTAGGCGTGGATATTCTCATTAGTGATATACCTCAAAAAGCCTTGCGCATGAGAGATGTATGAAGCGCGAATTCTCTTCCTTAACACACGCACACTTTGATCTCTTGGTCTGCGGGGGTGGCATTTATGGCGCGTGGACGGCATATGATGCTGCGCTACGCGGACTGAAGGTTGCATTGATTGAGCAGGGTGACTGGGCCAGTGCTACTTCATCTGCTTCAAGCAAATTGATTCACGGTGGTTTGCGCTATCTGGAGTCATTCGACTTCAAACTGGTAAAAAAGGCGCTGAATGAGCGTGGCATGTTGCTGAAAACAGCGCCTCATCGTGTGTGGACGCTGCGCTTCGGGGTTCCCGTGTATGCAGATAGTCGTATCAGCCGCTTGCAGTTAAAAGTAGGGCTTACGATTTACGACATGCTGGCACATAGCCTAGATGCGCAGATGCGACATCGTTATTTTAATCACCACGATTTTACCCAGCAGTTTCCTGCGCTGACTCAAGAAGGGCTGAGAGGCGGGTTTACTTATGCCGATGCTCAGACAGATGACAGTCGTTTGGTGCTGGAACTGGTTGCCGGAGCGATAGACGCGGGTGCTATCTGTGTGAATCAAAGCAAACTTATCTCAGTGCATGAAAAAAATGGCAAGGTGAGTGGAGCGAGAGTACAGGATAGGCTAAGCGGGGAAACTCACGATATTCAGGCAAGAGTGTTGGTGAATGCCAGCGGACAGTGGTTGACTGCGAATCCAGTAAGTCGTGATTGGTGCCGTTTGAGTAAAGGTGTGCACTTAATTTTGCCCTCAATACTGGAGGGTGAGGCATTGCTGCTGACAGCGAAATCTGACGGGAGGGTCTTCTTCGTCATTCCTTGGTACGGAAGGACGCTGCTTGGCACAACGGATACGGATTATCGTGGTGACATAGAGAATGTGACGGTCGAAAAAGCAGATGTCGATTATCTGCTGAAGGAAGTGAATCACTATCTGAATGCTAACTGGAGTGAGCAAGATGTGATTGGCCGTTATGCTGGGGTGCGAGTCATGCGTCACAGCGATGCCGCATCACCATCTGCTGTCAGCCGCGATTGGGAATTGCAGACGGAGACTAATGGTGTGCTGTATTCCGTTGGCGGAAAGATAACCTCAGCGCGTGAAGACGCAGCAGTGATTGTGGATGCAGTATGTGACAAGCTTAATGTTCAACTAGGATGCAGTACCAAGAATCGCTTATTTCCTTGGGCTCCCGAGGACTTTTCTATATGGTCAGCCAGTGTTGCTGAGCAGGCAAACAAACTTGGTGTTGATGAAGAGTGCTGCGGCTGGTTGATCCGTCGTCATGGCAAACGTGCGCAAAATATATTGCGTGACATTGAACAGAAGCCCGCGCTGGTAAAGCGCATCGTCGCAGAGCTGCCGTTCATTTATGCGGATCTGGTATTTTGCGCACGCGAAGAAATGGTTGTACATAAGGACGACCTGCTACGTCGCCGTATGCCTTTGCTGATTTTAGCGAAACTGACTGAAAGTGAACAGCGACAGATAATGGAGACGGTTGCCGAGGCTAACTTGATGAGCAATTTACGAGAGAATTTCATCTAAGACTCTTGAGGGATCTTTGCTGTCCCGATTGCTTATTTAACGAGTAGAGGATGCTAGTCTGAATACGCACCTATCAATTCTGATAGGTTTGATTATTTGAAAAATATGTTATTAATTCAAATTGATGGTTTAGAATCTTGTCGTTTTTTACTTATCTCATTTAAGAAAAATATTGCGATATTATTTTTCTTAACGGAAATGACATAGGAGAAATAATCAATATTTACTTAAATTATACTTTTACTTAGTCGTAGGGATACACATGCCAACAATTGAACTTTCGCAACAACAGAAGGACGAGTATTTTGGTCGAGGATATACCGGAGTCCCCGGTGGCGTTGGGCCGGAATTGTTAAGTCGTTTGCAAGATATGGCAGGCCGCTTGGATGCAAATGCTATGCAAGCTCATGTTAAGGGAGAGTGTCTTCATGGCGCCGCTATTATTAATGACCCAGTAGGCGATCGCCTTATGCGCTATGACGACCTTCATGGGGTTGAAGCAGAATTGATCCTTGAACTTTTATCTTCCCCCGCAATGATGGCAATATTTCGCGACTTGTGCGGCAGAAACGCCGTTCCCATGCAGGTTGACCTTCTTTATAAGCATCAGCACCCGCACCCAGTTGTTATCTGGCATCAAGGAGCACAGCACCCCCGTAGTTATCCCTATTTGAATGTTGGGGTATTTTTGGATGAAGCGGGCCTTGGCGACGGTTGCCTGCGTTATGTTCCTAACACTCAACATGAACTGCTGGATATTCAAGGACTATCTGAAAAACATGGTTGGGAAATTCCAGATGTGGTTGAATTCCCCTCAAAACCTGGAGATATCAATGTTCAGGACATGATGATTCTCCACGGTTCGCAACCCAAAAAAACGCCCGGTGTTCGCAGGACAATCTACATTGAAATTCGTCATGCCGAAGGCATTATAGAAAACGGCAAGCAGTCGCAAGAGTGGGCGGAACTTCGCCGCCGTTTTATGGGCTTGATTTTGAGAAGGGCAGATCCATCAGATTGGCCTGAGGAATGGAAAGCAGATTACCCCACTGATCTTGGCAGTGATGAAGAAGAGCTTGCGGCCATTATCGCTAGATGGGAGCCACCTATTCCAGCGCATTACGCAACCTTTCGCGTTGAAACGGAAAACTATCCCGTTGCCGCTGATATGAAAAATTGGGGTAAGGCTATTTCAACATGCTGATTAAGCATTTATTTACGCTCAGGAGCGAGTAAAAATTCATCCTTAAAAGCGCAGTTGCACCACAGAGACACCGAGAATGTAGAGCAATAATAACCGCATCCCCCGCTTTCATGGCTCACCTGATGGGTAAATGCTGCCACGACTGTAAGTTGTTGAGATTTTGCTTTGCTCTGTGGTGAAGCTTTTAGGTTTATTAAGAATTGGCACAGATTTAGGCCTTTATTCGGCACTTGCAGAAAATCTCAAAATGCTACCTTAGCGTTAAGCCAGAATTTTGGTTACACAACGCTAAGAGGTAGATCATGTCAGATCAAAAAAGAATTCGTTTAGTGACAGATGAGAATCGTGCTGAAACCGAGGTTATCCAAGAGACACGTAGTCGCATGGAAGCTGAGATCGAAGCACAGCTCGCGGTACAGGCCAGAGCGCGTGCAGAAGCGCATGCTCGTGCCATTGCGCATAGCAAGGTGCAGCAAGAAAACGAATTAGCTGAGCAGATCGAGTTGTGTAGCCAAACAGAAAATTTAACGATTGCTGAAGTGCAATCCCGCTTGCAGTTAGAGCGTCAATTAGCCGAATCTGCTAATGCCAAGCTTAAAGCCGAGAAATTATTGACCCAAGCCGTGCAGGAAAAACTTTCTGCGGAAAGACAGGCTCAAGCTGAGCTTGAGCAACGCTTAGAAGAAGAGCGCCGTACGCGCAGTATGATGGAAGAGCGTGCAAACTTTGATCATGAGGCAGCATTGTTAGCTCAGGAAAAAACCCATACTGAAGCTGAACTTGCCAAGGTGTCGCAAGAAAAATTCAATGCAGAGAAAGAAGTGTTGGCACTGGTAAATGCTAGGCTGATGGCTGAAAAAACCGTTTTGGAGGCCAATCAAGCTCGTTCTCGTGCCGAGACGATTGCACTAGCTGAGTCTCAGGCGAATCTCGCTGCTGCATTAGAGGCTGAACGTGCTGAGCAGAATCGTGCTGAACAAGAACGCACAATTACAGAAACAATTGAGCAGCGTGTTCGCCTTGAACAACAGGCTCAGGCTGAAGCTAGTGCTCGTGTAGCAGCTGAGTTGAAGGTCGCCGAGTTGGTTAAAGCTACAGCTGAGAAAGAGCAGGAAGCCCGTATTGTAGCTGAGCGTAAATTGCTTGCTGAGCAGGAAATGTTGGCATTGCTAAATGCGCGTGTTGAATCGGAGCAGAGCGCTGGTAAAGAGCGAGAAGAGGCAAATGTTTTGCTCAAGCAGGCTGAACTCGAGGCGCGTGACCAAGTTGCAGCGGAAATGCAGGCTAAGCAAGCGGCAGAAACTAAATTACAAGCCGCTCGTGATTTGATTGATGTGGCACGCCACCGTGCTGAAGCTGAAATGCGATCAGCACAAGCTATTGAGCAGCAGTTGCATGCAGAATCAGAAGCAATTGACGCAGCTAACAATGAAGCCGAAGCGGCTAAGCAAAAAGCTGAAATGGCGGAATATGCAAAGCAACTGTCAAATGAACATGCGACCTTGGAAGCTCAGTTGTTCAAGGATGAACAGCAAATTGCCCAGGCTGAGTTATTGGCAGTACAAGAATTCGATAAAAAACTCAGCGCGATTAATGAACATCTTACACTAGCAAAAGAGCGTGCCGAGAAGATGGTGCTTGCATGCTTGGCTGAGGAGGGAAAATTGGCGGCTGAAAAAGAACTGTTAAATATGGAGCGTCAACGTATCGAAGTAGAGCAGCGCGCAGCTAAGGTAGCTCAGCAACGTATGATTTCTGAAGCGCAAGCTAAGCAAGTGGCAGAAGAGCGCATAGCAATAGAAAACAAAACCATTGCAGAAATCACCTTGCGCATGGCAAAGGAATTGGAAGCTATTGATGCAGATAATGAGCGTGTAGCAATGGAAGTGCGAGCGCAAGAATCTGCTGCTGCGCAGATTCTTGCCACCGCCGCCGCAATTGCAATTGCTAAATCTAAGGAGGAAATGGAAATGCGCGCGCTGAATATGTCCAAAATGCGCTGCGAGGCGGATGCAAATGCAATTAAGTCTGAAGAAGATGCATTACAGGTAGAGGCTCGTGCTGCTATATTGGCTCGTCAGCGCATTGCGCTTGCGCAGAAAACTAAAAAAATGGCTGAACAGCGAGTGCTTGAAGAGTCGGCTCAACTCGAGTTTGAGCAGCAAAAATATGAGCAAGAGAAGCTCGCTAGAGATGCAAGCAAGGAGCGTTTGGAAATTGAACATCGTACTGTAACAGAGATTGAGGAAAGAATTGCTGTTGAAAAGCTGGCAGCTAAAGCTGCGCAGAAACGTGCTCAGGCTGAAAAAATAGCTAAGGATGTAGCTAATGAAAAAATGCTCGTCCAAGAGCAAGCGATTGACGCAATGCGCTCTCGTGTGGAAATGGATTCGCAATTGACTGCTTTTGAGAAGAAAGAACTTCAACGTGTAACAGCTGAAATTGAGACAGGGCAGTTGATGATGAAATTGCGCAAAACAAGCTTTATAAGTAAAGTCTCGCAAGCCGCTTTGGCTGCATCACTGGTATTTAGTGTGAGCTTTATGCTGCTCGGAAATAGTTCGGTTGCGAGTGCAGGCGCAGTTAAGCAGGCATCAGTAAATAGTTCTGTCATGACAGATGCAGTAAAAGTTAAGGCCAGTGCTCCCATCGTAATGGCAAGCCTTAAAATGACTACTGAGTTGGGTTACTTCTCGCCGCAGGTAATTCCACAAGAATAAAAAATAATCGTATGATGATAAGCGGGGGTAACATCCCCGTTTTTTTGTGTCTGTTAGGGGGACTTTCATAAGGGAATCTCTATAAATCCAAACTCCGTTGCTCACTTAGGATTTTGAATTTATAGAGGCCCCATAGCAAAATAGGAATGCTGCTGTGAGTTGAGTCAGGTGATTATTTCAGTTATAATCCGCGCCCTGTTTGTTCGGCACTTAATCGGAGAAGCATAATTCGCACATCCGTTCACGTTGGGGTGCCCGTAAGGGTCAAGCTGGCGGATGGTGGACTTTAACCCTTAACACATTGGAGTAATTATGGCTGCAACTATGCGTCAAATGCTGGAGGCAGGTGTTCATTTCGGACATCAGACTCGTTTCTGGAACCCAAAGATGGCACCGTTTATCTTTGGTCATCGTAATAAAATTCATATTATTAACTTGGAAAAAACCGTCGTGATGTTTAACGATGCCTTGAAGCACGCCAGCAAGTTGGCTGCCAAGAAAGGTACGATCATGTTCGTGGCTACCAAGCGTCAAGCGCGTGAAATTATCCGCGAAGAAGCGATCCGTTCGGGTTCTCCATATGTGGATTTCCGTTGGTTGGGTGGTATGCTTACCAACTTTAAGACTGTTCAGCAATCTATTAAGCGTTTGCGTGAATTGGAAGCATTGTTTGCTGAAGGTGGGCTTGAGAAGGTTTCTAAAAAAGAAGGCCTGATGATGACTCGCGAGTTGGAGAAGTTAGAGCGTAGCTTGGGCGGAATTAAAGATCTTAAAGGATTGCCTTCTGCAATCTTTGTAATTGATGTCGGCTACCAAAAGGGCACGATTACAGAAGCGAAGAAGTTGGGTATACCTGTAATCGGCGTAGTGGATACAAACCACAACCCTCAGGGGGTGGATTTTGTAATTCCTGGTAACGATGACTCTAGTCAAGCAATTCGCTTGTATGCGCGTGGTATGGCTGATGCTATTTTGGAAGGTCGTGCAAGCGCACTGACTGAATTGACGGAGCAAGTCGAAGCGAGTGCAGCGTAAGCAGCCTGTCTAAGACGAAGGGGCGTAAGCCCCTTTTTTTATAAATGTGATTTGTAAGGAGTGCAATATGGCGGAAATTACCGCAGGTATGGTTATGGAGCTGCGTCGTGCAACGGGTTTGGGCATGATGGAGTGCAAGAAGGCGCTGATAGAAACAGATGGCGACTTCAAGGCGGCTGAAGAATTGATGCGTATTAAGAGTGGTGCTAAAGCCAGCAAGGCTGCATCACGCGTAACCGCTGAAGGCGTGGTTAGTGCCTTTATTGCGAACGATGGCACAGCTGGCGCAGTTGTAGAGGTTAATTGTGAGACTGATTTTGTGGCAAAGAATGATGATTTCGTGGCTTTTGCGAAGAATATCGCTGAGACCGTGACTAAAAATGCCCCTGCCGATGTTGACGCGCTATTGGCTATGAATATCATTAATGGCTCTGAGACAGTGGAAGAAACACGCAAGTCTCTGGTTATGAAGCTGGGTGAAAATGTGACGATCCGTCGTTTCGGACGTGATGCAAGTGTAGATGGTCAGTTGGCTAGTTATCTGCACGGTAGCAAGATTGGCGTTTTGTTGAGCTATACAGGCGGTGATGAAACAATGGGGCGTGATTTGTCCATGCACATTGCTGCGAGCAAGCCAAAGTCAATAGATGCTACTGGTGTAAATCCAGATGATATTGCAACCGAACGTCGTATTGCCATTGAAAAGGCTCGTGAAGCGGGTAAGCCAGAAGCGATGTTGGAGAAAATTGCTGACGGTACAGTGCAAAAGTTCATGAGAGAAGTCACTTTGCTGGGTCAGGTGTTTGTAAAAGCAGAGGATGGCAAGCAAACTGTAGAGCAATTGCTAAAAAGCAAGGGCGCGACTGTGACTGGCTTTAAGATGTTTGAGGTGGGTGAGGGAATCGAGAAAAAAGTCGAAGATTATGCTGCTGAAGTTGCCGCTACCATTGCCGCTATCAAGAAGGATTAAATCTATGCCCAATACTCCCGCCTATAAACGTATTCTGCTTAAGCTTTCTGGTGAGGCCTTGATGGGTGATGATAGCTATGGAATTAATCGAGCTGTCATTCAACGCATTGTGGCTGAAATCAAGGAGGTCACAGAGTTTGGTATCGAGGTGGCGATCGTCATAGGTGGGGGTAATATTTTTCGTGGGGTGGCGCCGGCTGCTGCAGGAATGGATAGGGCTACGGCTGACTACATGGGAATGTTGGCCACAGTAATGAACTCTATGGCGCTGCAAGATGCGATGACTCACGCAGGTTTGCAATGTCGCGTTCAGTCTGCATTAAATTTGGAACAGGTCGCAGAGCCGTTTATTCGCGGCAAGGCACTGCGCTATCTAGAAGATGGTAAGGTGGTTATATTTGCTGCGGGTATTGGTAGTCCATTTTTCACCACAGACACCGCTGCTGCTTTGCGTGGGGTAGAAATGGATGCCGAGGTCGTTATAAAGGCGACCAAAGTAGATGGCGTGTATACCGCTGATCCTAAGAAAGATCCGCAAGCTACGCGATATCAAAAGGTGAGTTTTGATGAGGCTATTAGTCGGGACTTGCAAGTGATGGATTCGACTGCATTAACCCTATGCCGTGATCAGAAACTGCCTATTATTGTGTTTAGCATTTTTAAAGAAGGCGCCCTGAAGCGTGTGGTGATGGGACAAGACGAAGGTACATTGGTATATTGCGATTGATGGGGAATTAGAAATGATTGCTGAAATCAAGAAGAACGTAGAAGAAAAAATGCATAAGTCGCTAGAGGTCCTCAAGGGGGACTTCGGTAAGGTGAGAACAGGGCGCGCTCACACAGGTATTTTGGATCATGTGACGGTTGATTATTATGGGAGTCCAACTTTGGTCAATCAAGTCGCCAATGTCACCTTGATTGATGCGCGCACTATTGGCGTGCAGCCGTGGGAGAAGAATATGATCTCACCAGTTGAGAAGGCGATTAGAGATGCTGATCTCGGTTTAAACCCTTCTACCAATGGTGATTTGATTCGTGTGCCAATGCCTATGTTGACCGAGGAGCGTCGCCGAGATTTAATTAAAGTAGTACGTCATGAAGCTGAGAATGCCAAAGTGGCAATTCGCAATGTTCGTCGTGATGCCAATGAGCAGTTAAAAAAACTGCTTAAGGACAAGGAAGTTGGTGAAGATGACGAGCGTCGTGCACAAGATGAAGTGCAGAAGTTCACAGATCGCTTCGTGGCGGAAATTGACAAAGCATTACTTGTCAAAGAAGCTGACCTGATGGCGGTTTAACTAGGGTGCAGGATTAATTGAGTGGGATTGTTTCTAGCTTTGTTTCCTGAATTCTGAATTCTGAATCCACCAGAGGATTTGTAATGGCCCTATTCAAAAGTTCTACTCGTAGCATCCCGACACCACCCAAAGTCCCGTGCCATATTGCCATGATTATGGATGGCAATGGACGTTGGGCTAAGCAACGCTTTCTTCCTCGTGTTGCAGGACATAAGCGAGGTGTAGAAACAGTGCGCGCAATGGTCAAAGCATGCCGAGAACTTAAGGTGGAATACCTGACCTTGTTTGCTTTTAGTAGCGAAAATTGGCGTCGCCCAGCTGATGAAGTAACGTTTTTAATGCAACTTTTTATGAAGATGCTGGAGCGTGAAGTGAGTAAGCTACATGATAATAATATTAAACTTAAAGTTATCGGCGACCGGAGTGTTTTTGATGCGAAGCTTGTGTGGCTTATTGAAGAAGCTGAGCAACTCACCGCAAATAACACTAGTTTGACCTTAACTGTTGCGGCTAACTATGGTGGGCGGTGGGACATCATGCAGGCTATGCATGCTTTGAGCAAAGCTCATCCTGAACGGGCTGTTGCCTTCGATGAAGAAGAGTTAGGCCCCTATCTTTCTATGCACTATGCTCCAGAGCCAGATTTATTTATCCGTACCGGCGGAGAGCAACGAGTCAGCAATTTTTTGCTCTGGCAATTAGCTTATACCGAATTTTATTTTTCAGACATATTGTGGCCGGCATTTGACCGAGCTGCATTGGATGCCTCTATAGCTTCATATCAGAAACGTGAGCGGCGTTTTGGACGAACGAGTGAACAATTAATCAAAGGCCAATCTGATGCTTAAGCAACGCGTAATTACCGCGATTATTCTGGTCACCTTTTTCCTTCTGGCGGTGTTTTATCTGCCTGAGCAAGCATGGACGCTATTAATGGCTGCCGTTATATGCCAAGGTGCAATGGAATGGGCTCGTTTGTCCAAAATGACTATCCACGTCGCTATTTTGTATAGTGTTGCTACTGTGTTGCTATTGCTGGGAACGTTGTGGTTGGATATGGCGAATGCTGAGTTGCCGTATCTATTTTGGTATATTGCTTCTTTAGTGTTTTGGGTGTTTGTGGTGCCAGCTTGGATGAAAGGCAATTGGCGCACGCAAAATCCAATTTTGATGAGCTTGGTTGGCTGGATAGTGCTGTTGCCAACAGGATTGGCAATGATTGAATTACGTGAACAAGGGGTTTGGGTCTTATTGGGTGCCATGGCGACAGTTTGGATTGCGGATATTGCTGCCTATTTTTCAGGTAGAAAATTTGGCAAGCATAAATTGGCGCCCTCCATTAGTCCAGGTAAAACATGGGAAGGTGTTTTGGGGGCAATGATTGTAGTTTCAATTTATGTGCTTTTGGTGGGTTTCGCCATTGACGCATTTAAGAACATTCAATTGTTACTCGGCATAATTGTCGCGTCTTGGTGCTGGGTTGGGCTGGCGGTGATCGGTGACTTGTTCGAGTCGGCGATTAAACGTCAGGCGGGGGTTAAAGATAGCGGTGCAATATTGCCGGGGCATGGTGGATTGCTAGATAGAATTGACGCTTTGACTTCTACTTTACCTATAGTTGCATTACTTCTTATCCTTCAAAAGCTGCTGTGATTATTAGATTATTGTCTCTGCTTTCAGCTGAAAGCTACCTTGCTCTGCGACAATTAGCAGTATCCACAAACAACGATTACTTATACATATGAATAAACTGCAACACCTCACCGTCTTGGGTTCTACTGGTAGTATCGGCAAGAGCACTTTGGGCGTGATTGCACGCCATCCTGATCGTTATCAAATTTATGCACTCACCGCGAATCAGCAGGATGAGTTGTTATTCGAACAATGTAAGCGGTTCAACCCTCGCTTTGCGGTAATGTTGGATGAGGCCGCAAGTAAGCGTCTGGCGCAACGCGTATCCAACGCTGATTTAAAAACTCAAGTGTTATGCGGCGTTTCTGCTCTAGAGGAAGTGTCAGCGGCCCCTGAGGTGGATGCGGTCATGGCGGCGATTGTTGGTGCCGCAGGTTTGCGCCCGACCTTAGCCGCAGCACGTGTTGGTAAGCGTATTCTCCTCGCCAATAAAGAAATTTTAGTGATGGCTGGGCGCATATTTATGGATATAGTTCAGCAAAGCGGATCAGTGCTGCTGCCCATAGATAGCGAACATAATGCAATCTTTCAAGCTTTGCCAAATCAGTATGGCGGTGATTTAAAAGCAGGCGGTGTCAGCCAAATTTTACTGACTGCTTCTGGCGGGCCATTTCGTAATACGCCGTTGTCGGAGCTACAGCAAGTTACGCCAGAGCAAGCCTGTGCGCACCCCAATTGGAGTATGGGGCGCAAAATTTCAGTCGATTCAGCAACTATGATGAATAAGGGACTTGAGGTTATTGAGGCGCACTGGCTATTCAATGCACCAGCAGAGGCTATTCAAGTGGTCGTGCATCCGCAAAGTGTCATTCATTCTATGGTGCAATACGTAGACGGTTCTGTACTTGCGCAACTGGGTAATCCAGATATGCGTACACCTATTGCGTACGGTTTGGCCTATCCTGATCGCATTGATGCCGGTGTAGCCCCACTAGATTTATTTAAGATTGCGCGTTTGGATTTTGTCGCGCCAGATTTTGAACGTTTTCCTTGCTTAGCCCTGGCTTATCAGGCACTACGTACTGCTGGTACAGCACCAGCGTTGATGAATGCCGCTAATGAAGTAGCAGTAGAAGCTTTCCTCGAAAAACGTATCGCCTTCCTAGACATTCCACGTTTGATCTCAGATGTATTGGACAAACTGCCAGTACTTGCTGTGAATGTTTTGGAAGATGTGCTGCAAGCAGATATACAAGCACGTAGCGCCGCACAAAATTGGATTTTACAGTTATGACCTTGCTTGCTTTTCTAGTTGCCATAGTTGTGTTGGTACTGTTCCATGAGCTGGGGCATTACTGGGTTGCACGGGCATGTAATGTAAAAGTACTGCGTTTCTCGCTGGGCTTTGGCAACGCTATTTACTCTAAACGCTTTGCAGACGGTGAAACTGAATGGGTGATTTCAGCGATCCCGCTTGGCGGTTATGTGAAGATGTTGGATGAGCGTGAAGGAGAAGTAGCGCCAAATGAATTGGCGCGTGCTTTTAATCGAAAACCAGTATTGCAACGTATGGCCATCGTAGTTGCTGGTCCTATTGCTAATTTATTGCTTGCTATCGTGCTGTATTGGGCTTTATTTGTTTATGGTGTACTTGGAGTTAAGCCTATTTTGGGTGAGGTGCCGCTGGCCACTCCTGCGTCAGCAGCACAACTGCATGCGAGGGACATGATTGTTAGCATCAATGGACAAGCGACACCGAGTTGGCAAGAAGTGCGTTGGGTTTTACTTGATTTAGTTCTGCAAAAACATTCGGCCAATATCAAATTGCGTCGTGTTGACGACGATGTTGTGTATGCGCGTGTTTTGGATATGAGTTCGCTGCACCCTAGTGATCTGGATGGTGATTTTCTGGTAAAGCTAGGTTTGCAGCCCTACCAACCAGCAATTGTTCCCATTATTGACAAGCTCACAGAAGATGGACCTGCGCGTATTGCGGGTATGCAAGTACATGACAAAGTATTGCGGGTTAATGGACAGCTCATTTCTAGCTGGGCTGATTTTGTAACTGTGGTGCGTGGGCATCCAGATACTATGTTGAGAGTTGAAGTCGAACGAGCGGGCGCGTTCATTAATTTAGAAATCACACCTGAAACTGTACGCGAAGCAGGGGAGCCGTTTGGACGCATAGGTGCTGCGCCCTTGATTGATCGGAAGTTATATGATTTTTTAATGACGGATGTGCGTTATTCCCCTCTTAATGCGCTTGGTGAAGCGATTCGCAAAACATGGGAAACTTCATCGCTTAGTCTGAAAATGATATGGAAAATGGTGGAGGGAGAGGTATCGCTAAAGAATTTGAGTGGCCCTATCACTATCGCTGATTATGCGGGACAGTCTGCTCAAAATGGTTTAGGTGCTTATTTGGGATTTCTCGCATTAATAAGTATTAGCCTAGGGATATTGAATTTACTTCCCATCCCCTTATTGGATGGCGGACATTTGCTGTATTATACGGTCGAGTTTATTAAGGGCAGCCCAGTACCTGAGACGGTCTGGGATGCGGGACAGAAAATAGGCATTACATTGCTGCTTACCATGATGGCTTTTGCGTTATATAACGACATCAGTCGCCTGATTTTGGGTTGAGAAACTAATGAATTTTAAGAAATTGGCAGGAGTGTTCCTGCTGTTGTGCGCCACACCTGTGTGGGCGTTTGATCCTTTTGTTATCAAAGATATTCGTGTTGAAGGTATACAGCGTACCGAAGTTGGCACGGTGTTTAGTTATCTGCCCGTAAAGGTTGGAGATACGCTGGATGAAGACAAGGCAAGCGCCTCTATACACGCGTTGTTCTCTACTGGTTTTTTCAAGGACGTTAGCTTAAGGTCTGAGCAGAACGTTTTGATTGTTTCGCTGCGCGAGAGTCAGTCTATCGCTAGTGTCAAAATTAATGGGGTGCATGATTTCCCCAAAGATCAGCTTCGGGACAATCTCAAGCTGGTCGGATTGGCTGAAGGGCGTATTTTTAACAAAGCAGCTCTAGAAAAGTCTGAACAGGAGCTAAAGCGCCAGTATGTTGCGCGTGGAAAATATGGTGTCGAGGTGAAAACCACGGTTAAGGAATTGGAGCGAAACCGCGTAGCCGTAAGTTTTGATGTGGAGGAAGGTCAAACTTCAAAGATCCGTCAAATTAATATTGTGGGTAATAGCGTCTATAGTGAAGATCAATTGCTGAGTATGATGAAGCTTAGTACGCCGACTTTGTTTACTTGGATGACAAAAAATGACCGCTACTCCAAGCAAAAACTATCTGCTGATTTGGAAAAAATACGTACATTTTATTTGGATTCAGGCTATATGGAATTTTCCATAAATTCAACTCAAGTGTCTATTTCACCTGATAAAAAAGATGTATACATCACGTTTAATATAACTGAAGGGCCGAAATACACCATATCTGCGGTACAGGTTGCAGGACCGCAATCAGTATATTCTCACGAGGAAATTCGCAAGTTGATTGATATGCAAGTTGGCGATGTGTTTTCACGCAATGCTATCACTGCGTCAAGACAAAAGATTTCGGAGAAATTTGGTGATGATGGCTACGCTTTTGCCAACGTTAATGCAGCGCCTGAAATTAATAAAGAGAAACACCAAGTGGGTTTCACATTCGTTGTCGATCCATTTAAACGTGTATATATCCGCCGGATAAACATTTCAGGCAACACCAAAACACGAGACGAAGTTATTCGCCGTGAATTTAGGCAGATGGAAAGTGCTTGGTTCGCCACAGAAAAAATCAAAAAATCCAAGCAACGTGTGGATCGTTTAGGGATTTTTGGTCCGGTAAATATTGAAACTGCTGCGATTCCAGGCAATAAGGATCAAATGGATTTGAACGTGTCGGTGGAAGAGAAATCTACTGGCACCTTATCTGTAGGTGCCGGTATTAGCAGCGTAGAGGGTTTAACCTTTATGGCGAGCGTAAGTCAAAATAATGTATTCGGTACCGGAAGTTCGCTTTCCACACAGCTGAATACCAGTAAGTACAACAAAATTTATTCGATTTCTTATACCAATCCGTATTACACCGATGATGGTGTAAGTCGCGGATTTGATATCTACGACAAAAAAACGAGTGCGACTCAGGCTAGTGTAAGCCAATATACTTCTGAGACATTAGGGGGGGGCGTGCGTTTCTCAGTGCCATTGACCGATGATCAATCCATTCATTATGGACTGTCTGGGGAACATACTGCATTAGGTCTGACAGACCGCAGCACACAGCGTTATATTGATTACGTAAACATATTTGGCGGTGTTGCTGATAATCAGGTTGCTACTATTGGCTGGAGCCGAGATAACCGTGATAGTGCTTTATATCCGACTGAAGGGACGATGCAAAGGGCAAACGTTGAAATCAGCCTGCCATCATCGAGTCAGCATTACGCTAAGTTTACATATCAGCATCAATGGTTCATGCCAGTAAATAAAGCTATTACCTTGATGTTGAAAGGGGACCTTGGCACGGCTAAGGGCTATGGTGGTCAAGTGTTGCCATTCTTCAAGAATTTTTATGCTGGCGGCGTGGGTACGGTTCGTGGCTACGATACCTATTCATTAGGCCCTAGAGATGCAAAAGGCTATGCTCTTGGAGGGAATCAGAAAGTGATAGGTAATGCTGAATTGTTATTTCCTATGCCGGGATTTGAAAAAGAAAAATCAGTTCGTTTGAGTCTATTTTTGGATGGTGGTACCGTATATGGTGTTGATACACTAGCGCCAGCTTCATTGGGGCTACGTTACTCAACCGGAGCTGCGATTACATGGTATTCGCCTGTGGGGCCACTCAAATTTAGTTATGGCGTCCCTCTTGGTATACAGCAGCAAGATAAATTACAGCGCTTCCAATTTACTTTGGGTACACTGTTCTAATAGATAGCCTGAGGCTGCGTGAGTTTAATCTGTAGAATTTGCCAATTAGGAGGCGAGATGAAGAAACTTTTTGCTATAAGTGTGCTGCTAGCCGTATGTGTTGTCCCTGCTTTTGCAGCCGATTTCCGGGTCGGGGTAGTGAATACAGAACGTATTCTGCGTGAGTCGGTTCCTGCGCTTAATGCTGAGAAAAAAATAGAAAAAGAGTTTGCAGAGCGTGATCAAGAAATAAAAGACATGATGAAGCAATCTAAGTCACTTCAGGCTGACTTGGAAAAGGAAGCTGGTCAGTCAGACGCAGATCATCGCAGTAAAGAGCGTGAGCTTGCAAATATCAATGTAAACCTGCAGCGTTTACAACGTGAGTTTAGAGAAGATTTGAACTTGCGTAAGAATGAAGAGCTATCTCAAGTATTGTCGCAAGCTGATAAAGCAATTCAAGCGATTGCTAAAGGTGAAAAATATGATCTTATTCTGCAGGAGGCAGTTTATCGCAATCCTAATATCGACATCACTGAAAAAGTGCTGGAGTATCTGAATGAAGATAAAGCCAGCTTTGAACAAGAAAAATAGTTAGCAATGAATCGTAAAGCCTATAGTTTGGCAGACTTTGTAACACGTTTTGGTGGTCGAGTTGAAGGAGATGCTGCAACAAATATCAGCCAAATAGCAACCATTGAAAGCGCGAGAAAAGGGCAAATAGCCTTTCTGAGCAATTCCAAATATCGCAAGCAGCTTGATTCTACTCAGGCTTCTGCCGTGATTGTTTCCGAAGCGGATGCAGAAGCTACGCAGTTGTCACGGATTGTCTGCGATAACCCATATTCTTATTTTGCTAGACTGTCAGCTTATCTCAATCCCTTGCTTGATTTTGAGCACGGAGTACACCCTAGTGCGGTCATTGCTGAGGGGGCAACAATAGCTTCTAGTGCACATATTGCTTCTTATGTGACGATAGGGAAGGGCGCGATCATAGGTGCGGGTAGCGTGATTATGTCAGGCTGTTGCATCGGTGACAATGTCACCATAGGGGAGAACACACGCTTGTACCCCAGAGTGGTCGTGTATCACGATTGTGTATTGGGTAACAATGTCATTGCGCATTCTGGAGTAGTTATTGGCGCTGATGGCTTCGGTTTGGCGTGGGAAGCGGGCGCTTGGTTAAAAATACCTCAGATAGGGCGAGCCGTTATTGGTAATGATGTGGAGATTGGCGCAAACACAACGATTGATCGTGGTGCGCTTGACGACACCGTTATTGAAGATGATGTGAAGTTAGATAATCAGATACAAATTGCCCACAATGTGCGCATCGGTGCACATACCGCCATTGCCGGATGTGTGGGGATTGCGGGAAGTACCACGATAGGGCGCTATTGTCGTATCGGAGGCAGTGCCGGAATTTTGGGTCATTTAAGCATTACGGACGGAGTTGAAATCTCTTCGTTTACACTGATTAGCAAATCCATACGCAAAAAAGGTGTTTACAGCGGCATCTATCCGTTCAGCGAAAAAGATGCATGGCTAAAAAATGCCGCACAGTTGCGGCATTTAGATGACACGGCTTCGCGTTTGAAACAATTGGAAAAAGAATTAGAAGAATTAAAGAGGAGAGTTGCATGAGTACGACCATGGATATCAATGAGATATTGAATCATCTACCACACCGCTATCCTTTTCTGTTGATAGACCGCGTATTGTCTATCACGCCAGGTGAAGAAATCGTGGCATTAAAAAATGTGAGCATCAATGAGCCATTTTTTCCTGGGCACTATCCACATCACCCAGTGATGCCAGGCGTTTTGGTCATTGAGGCGATGGCGCAGGCCGCAGCCATTCTTTCCTTCAGCGGTGGAGAAGGAAAAGCCGATAACAGCAAGGTGTATTATTTTGTCGGTATAGATAAGGCTCGCTTCAAGCGTCCTGTTGTGCCGGGAGATCAATTAATGATTACCATCAAACCTGTATTTAATAAGCGCGGTTTGTGGAAGTTCAGTGCGGTAGCAAAGGTTGATGATCTAATTGCAGCCGAGGCCGAAATCATGTGCACAATGCGAGATAAGTAATGCGTCATCCGAGCGCTATTATCCATCCTGATGCCAAACTGGCCGACGATGTCTCGGTCGGTGCGTATTCGATTATTGGTGCTCATGTTGAAATTGGTGCGGGATCAGTAGTCGGTCCACATGTCGTCATTGATGGTCATACCACGATAGGCAAAGGCAATCAGTTTTTTCAGTTCAGTTCCATTGGTGAAATACCTCAGGACAAGAAATACAAAGGTGAGCCGACACAGTTAATTATTGGTGATAACAACACCATACGTGAAAGCTGTACCCTGAATTTAGGTACGGTACAAGATGGTGGGATTACCTCTATTGGAAGTGATAACTGGATTATGGCATATGTGCATATCGCGCATGATTGCCATGTAGGCAATTCCAACGTGATTGCCAATTCAGTTCAATTTGCCGGACACGTGATTGTGGGAGATCACACTTTGATTGGTGGCTTGAGCGGTATACACCAGTTTGTGCGTATCGGTGACTATGCGATGGTTGGCTTTCAAACGCGCTTGTCGCAAGATGTGCCCCCCTTCGTAACGGTAGTAGGAAATCCCGCAGAAGCAAAAGGTCCGCATCAGGAAGGGCCGCGCCGTGCTGGTTATTCTGCGGCACGAGTCGATATGCTAAAACAGATGTATCGCACTTTGTACCGTACAGGCAGCAGTTTTGAGGCCGCAAAAAAAGACATTGCCGAACTAATAGGTCAAGTAGCTGACGCTGATGCCGACATTGCAAACATGCTGGCCTTTTTAGACGGTGCTAAACGTGGCATTGTCCGTTAATTTTTATGACCCAGACTGTTAAGACTATCGCCATAGTGGTAGGAGAAACCTCGGGTGACTTGCTGGGAAGTCACTTAATTTTAGCCATCAAAAAAATTCTTCCTGATACACGTTTCGTCGGTATCGGCGGCCCAAAAATGCGGGCGTCAGGTATGGATATCATGTTTCCGATGGAAAAGCTTTCGGTATTCGGTTTGATTGATGCGCTACGCCACTATCGAGAGATTGTGGGGATACGTAATAAGCTAAAATCTCACCTCATCGCCAATCCGCCTGATCTTTTTATCGGCATTGATGCGCCAGATTTCAACCTTGATCTTGAATTAGCATTGAAGCATCGTGGTATTCCCACCGTGCATTATGTAGGCCCGTCTTTATGGGCTTGGCGCGGCGAGCGTATACATAAGATCAAAAATGCTGTTTCTCGTATTCTCACCTTGTTCCCATTTGAAGCACCTATCTATGAAAAAGCTGGAGTGCCGGTCACCTATGTAGGGCATCCATTGGCGGACATGCTGCCGGAACAACCTAAACGCGAATTAATGCGTGAACAGATGCGCATCCCTAGACAAGCCAAAGTATTTGCATTATTGCCCGGTAGCCGTTTAAGCGAAGTGCGCTACCTAGCTGAAACCTATATCAATACGGCGAAGCTGATTTTTGAAAAGCTACCTGATGCTCAGTTTTTGGTGCCTTTGGCTAGCCGTGAAACACGTAGTATTTTCGAAGATATGTTGTGGAAGCTTGATGCACACGCATTACCGATTACATTGCTATTCGGTCATGCACATGACGCTATGATTGCAGCAGACGGTGTACTAGTCGCCTCAGGAACCGCCTCTCTGGAAGCGGCGTTGCTCAATCGCCCCATGGTGATTACCTACAAGATGCTGCCGCTCACGTATTGGCTAAGCAAACGCAAAGCTTATTTACCCTACGTGGGCTTGCCTAATGTCCTAGCGGGAAAATTCGTTGTGCCAGAAATATTGCAGAATGAAGCAACGCCAGAAAATCTCGCTCAGGCGCTGCTAAACCTAGTGAATGACAAAGACGCGGTAGAAGAGTTAGAGATACTATTTGCAGATATGCACCGCCAACTCAAGCAGGACACAGCCCACAAGGCTGCACAAGCTATCTTGCCATTTCTGACCGATCTTTCCGCAGCGGCCTGAAATTATCAACACTTGAATAAATCTCGTTTGGACATTAATGACTAATATACATTTGATCTGCGGAGTCGACGAAGCGGGGCGAGGGCCTTTGGCGGGGCCAGTTTATGCCGCTGCGGTCATACTCAATAGTCAACACCCTATCGCCGGATTGGCTGATTCAAAAAAGCTCAGCGAAAAAAAACGCGAGCAACTTGCTGCGGAAATACGCCAGCAGGCTAGCGCCTGGGCGATAGCCACAGCATCGGTTGAGGAAATCGATGAAATAAACATCTTACAGGCCAGCTTGTTAGCCATGCGTAGAGCCGTTGAGGCCTTATCCTTGCAACCTCACGAAGTATTGATAGATGGCCTGTATTGCCCAGACACTGGCTTACCCAGTCGAGCTATTGTTAAAGGAGATAGCACGGTTATAGAAATTTCGGCGGCATCTATTTTAGCTAAGACAGCACGTGATGCGGCTATGTTAGAGATGCATGAGCGCATGCCGCAATATGGCTTTGCAGGACATAAAGGTTATCCGACTGCGGCACACATTGCTGCATTGCGGCTTCATGGCGTCTCAAATGAACATCGCAAGACCTTCGGTCCAGTGCGCAAACTTTTACAAGAAGGAAATTAATATGGAATTATTAAAACTCATACACCTGCTATCAATTGTCATATGGGTTGGTGGAATGTTCTTTGTCTATATGGTGTTACGTCCAGTTGCGGCTGAAGTGCTTCAGCCTCCCGAGCGTTCGCAATTATGGAATCAGGTGTTTAGCCGCTTCTTCAAATGGGTGTGGCCCACATCTGTATTAATACTGCTAAGCGGACTGTATATGATTCACTTATACGGCGGAATGAAATTTGTGTCTCATTCAGTTCACCTCATGCTGTTGCTGGGATTGGTGATGTTGCTAATCTTTGCCTATGTGTTTTTTGCGCAATATTTACGTTTCAGCAAGCTTGTCGCGAGCAAAGACTGGCCTCAGGCCGGTGGTGTTTTGCAAACCATACGTAAGCTGATTGCATTCAATCTGTCGCTGGGTTTATTAACTATTGTGGTCGCTGTTTTAGGTCGTTCATTTTTATGATGGCTACTCAAGTTTTTCTATACCAGTTATGAAAATTCCTAAAAGAATCCTACCGCTGGTTGAAGATGGGCTGGTGCATGATGTTTTGCGCCAACTTAAGAGTGGCAAAGAAGCGACGGTGTATGTCGTGCAGTGCGGAGATGAAATTCGTTGCGCCAAGATCTATAAAGAAGCTAATCAGCGTGGTTTTCATCAAGCTGTGTACTACACCGAAGGTCGTAAAGTAAAAAACAGTCGACAAGCGAGAGCCATGGAAAAAGGCTCGCGCTATGGACGTAAAGAACAAGAAGCGGCTTGGCAAAGTGCCGAAGCCGATGCTTTGTACAAGCTTGCCGCAGCAGGTGTGCGAGTACCTGAGCCGTTCGGGTTTTATGAAGGCGTGCTGTTGATGGAAATGGTAGCTGATCAGGACGGTTTTCCCGCACCCAGACTCAATGATCTTGAACTTACAGCAGAGCAAGCACGCGAATTTCACGCCTTTCTGATTCGCCAAGTTGTACTCATGTTATGCGCGGGCATTGTGCATGGCGATTTATCTGAGTTCAATGTATTGGTTGATAGTGAAGGCCCAGTCATTATTGATCTACCTCAAGCCGTAGATGCTGCCGCCAATAACAATGCCAGCCGCATGCTGGAACGCGATGTAGATAATCTCGCCGCATATTTCGGTCAATTTGCCCCAGAATTACTTGCTACCCAATACGGCAAAGAAATTTGGGCAATTTACCAGCGCGGAGAGCTATTTCCTGAAACCGCGCTCAGCGGACAGCATTACGAAGTCGCCAAGAAGGCCGATGTGCGTTCCATACTGCGTGAGATAGAGGCGGTACGCGATGACCATGCTGCTAAACTGCGTTACCAACGACTCAAGAGAGAAGAAGGGCGCTAGAGCTTGAGCTGATACGCTCAGCCATCTGGCCCGCCATATGAACACTTATCCCCTCATTACTTGGAGCGAAGCCGATACAGAGAAATCCGCACGCTGGCGTTCGGAAACTAGCACTCCGCCCCCTAAGCGCGTCGCAATTGCAGATGACCGCATGACAGCTGACGAGGCCTACCGTCTGGCTTGCGAGGGGACGGCCCTGCTATGGCGCGGTGACTTTCAAAACGCACGACAATTGCTGCAAGCAATGGCGCGACGAACTGATGCCAAGCCTCATAAAAAGAAAGCGAAAGTTGTCGCTTCGCCAGCACAAGCTTTCCATCTAAATCGTCAGGCAAGGTCGCAACGCGCTCGTATTCTGGGCATGTTGCTGTTAGCGATTGAGCCGGGTCATAGTATCGCTTTGCGCCGTGCACCGGATGTGAAGGAGGCTTGTGAGCAAGTTTACGGCGCGTGTAATGAGCCATATATCACCTCGCTACGCGAACTCCAGGGCTTAATTGGTGCATTTGAATGGCGTAAAAATGGCGTGCTTATTGCGGCTCTTGATGCACGCATTCATCCACATTACGGCGTATTTGCTCCTATACGTAACGAATATATTGGCCTGTTAAACGAAGCACCTTTCCCTGAACTCGCTACTATCCAGTCTTTGGCATTCGATATCGGCACGGGCACAGGCGTACTCGCGGCCGTGTTGGCGCATCGCGGTATAAAACGCATCATCGCTACCGACCAAGACCAACGAGCGCACGCCTGTGCAAAAGAAAATTTGCAACACTTGGGCTTAGCTGCGCGAGTTGAGGTCATACAAGCAGACCTTTTTCCGGTAGGGCGAGCCGCATTAATCGTATGCAACCCACCCTGGCTTCCGGCTCGTCCAAGTTCCCTCTTGGAATATGCCGTGTATGACCCAGATAGCAGCATGTTGCGAGGGTTCTTATCTGGGCTGGCGGCGCACTTAGAAGAGGGTGGCGAGGGATGGTTGATACTATCTGATATTGCAGAACATCTAGCGTTGCGCAGCCGTGCGGAGCTGCTTGACTGGATTGATGCAGCAGGCTTGCAAGCATTGGGAAAGCTAGACGTAAAGCCAAGCCACCCACGTGTATCTGACCAAAGCGACCCGCTGCACAGCGCACGTGCTGCAGAAATAACTTCGCTGTGGCGTTTAGCCGCAAAGCTAGGCGGCGAGTAGGAACGTGCCTTGCACGCGGCAGCTTGGCGCTCTCCACAAAGCTATCGGCGAGGTGGGATGAGTAATTGGCAGCTTGCTGCCTCTTGCCGCCGTGGTGGCATAGTGGAGTGGCTAGTCGCTTTATCCTAGAAAAAGCAGTTGTCCACAGATTACTCAGATTTGCGCTAATTAAACAAGCACTAAAATTGAACTGCTGAATCACCCATAGGGTGCATCTGCTAGTGCTTGAGAATCTGCGAAATCTGTGGATTGAACTGCGGTTTTAGGGTTTAAAGCTCGGTATATTTTTTCGCTACACCCTTGGACTTTTCTACTGGATATTTCAACGCGTTTTTGGCGATTTTTTCCAGCACTATTTTTTTTACATCAAAATCATATTGATCGGCCAGCAACAAGGCATAGGCAAGCACATCAGCAAGTTCTTCTTTTACCTGCTCGATATCAGCTTTCTCAGAAGGCTTCCAAAGAAAAGATTCAAGTAACTCGCCCGCCTCAATATTCAGTGCCAGAGCGAGATCCTTCGGATTATGAAATTGCTCCCAATCTCGTTCGTCACGAAACTTAAGCAATGCGCTGAGTAGTTCTTTAATATCACTCACATTAATATAGTCCGGTATCAGCTAGCATGCTGCTAGATCATTATTTATGCAGGGCTCTTTGCCTTAGTATATAGGGCTATAAATATTTACTAGTGCTTAGAGTGGGGGGGGGGACTAATAAGATCCTTTATATGTTTCAACTCGACGGAATGTTGTGAAATTTGATCTTGAAGGAAAGAACTCTCCATTTCAAAAAAATCCATCATCAGTTTAATTCTGAGGTGAGTTTTGACACGCGCCGCCAGAATAGGCGCACTAACTGGCTTATGAATAAAGTCTGAAGCACCCAGTTCAAAACCGAGTTTTTCATCCTCAATCTCATGTTTGGCCGTGATGAAAATAATAGGTATATGGTTGGTTTTTGGGTTGTCTTTGAGGCGGCGACAGACTTCAAACCCATCTAGTTCAGGCATTACAATATCGAGTAAGATCAGGTCTGGCGCAGACGCTTCGGCAAGTTCAATAGCTTTGCTGCCACTATTGACCAACTGCAAGTCATAATCGGCCTTCAGCATCTTGTTCATTAGTTCCAGATTGATTGCAGCATCGTCCACCACCATCACTTTAAGTCGTATGGAATCATCACTCATGGTATTTCCTTTGGCTAAGGTGTAAAAGCTCGACGCAAATTAAAAGATATTTTTTACGAGCGCCGTTGTAAGAGCGAGCTAAGCTTTAATAATACATTAACAAGCAAATGTGAGCGCATATCCATATTCAAAATAAGGGGATATCCCTGTCAGCATTTATTATTAACGTTGAGTTTCCTTATGACGAGTAAGCAAGGAAGCCAATGCAGTTATCTCGATATTTAAAAAATTGCAGTTTCCTGAAAAAGATAACTTCTATTAAATCAATTGACTATATGGAATATTAAAAATAACTAGGCCGTTTGGCCTATTGTGTTAAACGATGGATAAGCCTATAAAACGCGCTGAAATTTATTAGCAATAAGCTTCTACCTAACACGAATCATCAGCTTAATCTGGTGGTTCTATTGAAAATAGCAAACCTGTCTAAAGATGGGGACGCAAAGTTTCCGATCTAAAGGGATAAAAACCTATGATAGCGGGGCCGCCAATGATTGATTATGGATGCCCCTCTGTTTGTTAATATAAGGGGAGTACCGTGTCACCACAAAAAATAGTTCCAGATAGTTCCTCGTTGGATTACGTAAATGAGCGCAGTCTGCATAGCAAATCTCCAAGACCGTTATTTTCTGTTCCTACATCACCAAAGAGCCGTGAGTTGCGTGCGAGATATGAAGCACGTCAAGAGGCAAAGAGCGATTTGAAACCGCTTAAGTCTGTTTAAGCGGTTTCAAATCGCATGCTGTCTTTCCCACATTCAGATTAGGCAACATAAGGGTATCTCTAATAATTCCGCCAAATAACAGGTCGACGAACACATAGTGGAAGCAGTTTGAGATAATACGCGTCTGAGTAAGTACACAGAGAACAGGCATGAACAATTACCATCAACCGGGAT